>Ga0193728_1000140_pt1 | contig 31228 bp, 33 predicted proteins | sample U1c1metaG_FD_143037 | JGI IMG/M metagenome (GOLD analysis project Ga0193728, IMG submission 143037) | Soil microbial communities from a riparian zone of the East river system, Colorado, United States - U1c1 | ecosystem: Environmental > Terrestrial > Soil > Riparian zone | place: USA: East River... | reverse complement strand
TACGCAGCCGCGCAGGGCTGCCGCCTCGTCGCCTAGCGTTCGCAAGAGAGCTTGTATCCCGCTTCAGACAGGAGTGCCCCAAGGCCAAGACGCCCGAGGTCGGCGAGGCTGCGCCGGACTTCACGCTGCCCGGTGTGGCGCTGACCGATGGCCAGGCCGTACGCGGCGAGTACGCGCTCTCCGGCATGCGCGGCACTCCGGTCGTGCTGGCGTTCTATTCCGGCGACGACACCTTCGTGTGTACGCGGCAGCTGTGCTCCTATACCGCCGGCCTGGAGGGCTTCGCCGGCGTCGGGGCCACCGTCTGGGGCATCAGCCCGCAGGATGTGGACAGCCACGAGCGGTTCGCGCGCAAGCGCGAGCCCGGCTTCCCGCTGCTGGCCGACGTGGACCTCGCCGTCACCCGGGCGTACGGCATCGGCCTGGGGAGCGGCGCCCTGCGCCGGTCGGTGTTCATCGTGGACGGCGCGGGCACGGTGCGGTGGAAGCACGTGACGCTGGTCGGGCTGACGTTCCCGGGCCGGTCGCCGAGGACCAGCGCGCCCCTGATCATGGCCGGCTGGGTGACGCAGCCGTTGCTGACCTGCAGGGCCATGCGCCACGACAGAGTGCAGGCGCACAAGGTGCCCGGCCCAGCGTGAAGGGGCTTCCGGCCGGCAGCTGCGCTAACGGCTCCAGGCGGTCCAGGTCGGGGCCGGCGAACCTGACGCCACGGACGGTCACGGAAAAGGCGGCGCCGTCGCTGAGGATCTTCACCGCCTCCAGCCGCGGGCGTCAGCGCAGGTGGCACGCCAGAGGGTCGGACTGGAGCACGTTAGCGGTAAATGCCGGGCTTGCCCAGATCTAGTGCACGAGCCGCAGGCACGCCCAGCTGGGCACCTGGTACATCTCGAACCGGTTCGCCGCGACCGCCGCCATGATCAGGTACACGGCGAAGGCGATGCCGAGCGGGAAGTAGAGCAGGACCAGCAGCAAGCCCAGGCCGTGGCTGACGGCACCGGCGATGATGGCCAGCACGAACAGGCCGATGCTGTAGATCGCCGAGGTGATCGCCAGGTTGAGGGCCTGGGCGGCGTGGTGCCGGACGAAGGGCGACTCATCCTTCTTGACGAGATAGACGATCAGCGGCGCGATGAAGCCGCCCACGAAGGTCAGCAGGTAGCCCAGCATGGCCCACGTCCGGTCGTCGGACTGGGACGGCGGGCCGTAGTAGCCCGCGGGGCCGGGTCCGGGGACGCCGGGCGCGGCCTGGTAGCCCGCCTGCGGGTAGGCCGGGCCGGACGGCGGAGCGTACTGGTTGCCGTACTGGGGCTGCTGGCCGTACTGCGGCTGTCCGTACTGGTGGCCATACTGCTGCTGTCCGTACGGGGGCTGCTGCTGTCCGTACGGGGGCTGCTGCTGTCCGTACTGGGGCTGCTGCTGTCCGTACTGGGGCTGGGTGTACTGGGGCCGGGGCGGCTCGCCGGGCTGCGGTGCCGCGGACCGGGCCGGCCGGCCGTGCGGATCGGCCTGCGGCCATCCCGGACGGCGCGGCGCGCCGCCCTGGGCTCCCCCGGTCCAGCCCGGGGTGTCCTCCGGTGAGTCCTGCGGCATAGTGCCATCCCCATTCATGACGCCAAGAACGGCTCACATTAGCGCAGGAGTTGTTCGAGCAGCAGGAATCATGGCGAAGCGGCCAGCCCGAAACCGGGACCGGCCCGGACCGGGCTCAGAACCAGAGGATGCGCATGACAATGAGCACCGCGACAACGGCCAGCGCGATCAGGGCCTTGACCGCGAGTCCCCGCTCGTAGCGGCAGGCCGCGGCGACCCCGCCGTCATACGAGCCGGGCGGCGGAACCGGCGGCGGCGTCATGCCGAGATCGCCACCTTCCCGGTCTTCTCCGTCTTGTCCCAGGAGGCGTCGGCGTGCCGCAGTGGCGCGCACCGGTCATAGTGCAGGCGCCGGAAGTGGAGGCCGATGAGCAGGAACTGGTAGCCGGCCACGAGCAGCGGCACGGCGCCCACGATGACCAGGGCGGCCAGGGTCCACTTCAGGTCGGTCATGCAGCGTCAGCCGACCGTCTCGGCGATCTCGGACAGGTCGAGGAACCGCTCGTCGAGGAAGCGGACCATGGCCTTCTCGCAGAACTCGACGTGCTCGGGCAGCGGGCTGCCGCGCAGGGCGTCCAGGGCCAGCCGCGGCATGTCGACGCCCGAGGCGACCGTGAGCGACAGCGAGCCGGGCGCCCGCGGGTTCACCTCCAGCAGCGCGGGGTCGCCGGCGTGATCGCGGCGGACCTGGACGTTGGAGATGTAGGTGAGGCCGACCGTGGCGGCGACCGTCGCGCCGAACTGCTCGAGCTCGCAGTCGTGCATCGTCCGGCCGGCCACCGAGACGCCTGAGTCCACCCTGGCCCGGATCCTGGGCACCCCGGCCACGACCCGGCCGTCGGTGTCAGACAGGACGTCGATCGAGTACTCCTCGCCGGGCAGGTACTCCTGGACCAGGAAGCCGGAGCCGGCGTCGGTCATGCTCAGCGTCGCCTTCAGCTCGTCCGCCGACACCACGGTGCAGATGTCGCGCGAGCCGCTGCCGGTGCGCGGCTTGACGACCACCGGATAGGTCCACGAGCCGGGGTCGACGGCCGCGTCCAGGCACTCGGTCCGGGGGACCCGGACGGCGCCGGCGCACGCCCGGGCCAGGGCCAGCTTGTCCAGGGTCAGGGCGAGCGCACGGGCGGGCGGCAGCATGAGCGCGATGCCGGCCTGCGCGAACTCCTGCCGCGCGGCGGCCAGCGGCTGCAGCTCGGCGTCGACGGTGGGGATGACGACGTCCGCGCCCAGTTCCTGGCCGCGAGCCAGCAGGGCGCGGGCGAAGCCGGGTGCCGCGCCCGCCGGGATGATGGCGCGGTCCGCTGACGGGACGAGGTACAGGCCCGCGGCCCAGCCGTCCATGTCCGCGGCGATCAGCCGGACGGACGGATCGGCCCGCAGCGACTTGAGCACGGCGATGGCGGCCGGGCCGCCAGCGCCGGTGACCAGGACGCTGACATCGGGGTGTGCTTCACGAGGCATGGCCCACCTCCAGGATCTGCGCGGTTTCGGCGGATGCGGCGGGGTCGGCAATGGAGCGGACGGTGGCCTGGCCGGCCGGGCCGGCGGCCTGGTCCCGGACGACCTCGAAGGCCTCGGCGTAGCGGCTGGGGCCGAGGCTGGACCAGTAGCGGGCCGTGGCCTCGATGAGGTCCGGCATTGCTGAACGGCCTGGTGACGAAGTCGTCGGCGCCCGCGCGCAGCCCGCGCACCTCGCGGCCTCAAGGCCGTGCGAGGTGAGGATCAGCACGGGCACGTCGCTGAGCTCCCGGGTCCGGTCCAGCACGGCCCAGCCGTCCAGGACCGGCAGGCCGATGTCCAGCAGGACCACGGCGGGCGGCCGGCGTGGAAGGACCGGAGCCCGGACCGGCCGTCAGCGGCGGTCAGCACCTCGAGTCCCCCGGACTCCAGCACGGCCCGGATGGCGCAGGCGATGTCCGGCTCGTCCTCGATGACCAGGGCGGTACCGGTCATCGCCGGATCGGGAGGTAGACCGTGAAGGTGCTGCCCGCGCCCACGACGCTGGTCACCTCGATCCGGCCGCCGAGCAGTTCCGTGATGGCCTTGGCCGTCGGCAGTCCCAGTCCGGAGCCCGGCACCGCGGCCTGACGAGCGTTCGAGCCCCGGAAGAACCGGTCAAACAGGTGGTTGACCTCGCCCGGCGGGATGCCGATGCCCCAGTCGGCGACCTCGATCCGCCATTCCCGGCTGTCGTGGGTCGCCCGGACCTCAACCCGACCGCCGGCCGCGGTGAACTTCACCGCGTTGGAGATGAGATTGTCGAGAACCTGCTGGAGCCTGGTCCCGTCGGCCTGCACCTCCGGGCCGTCCTGAGCGGAGAGGTCCAGCCGGATCCCGTCCGCTGCGGCGATCCCCCAGCCCGTGCGAACTGACTCGCGGGTGACGTAGGGCACCGAGACCGGCCGCAGGTCCAGCTGGGCGACGCCCTCCTCCAGGCTGCTGAGGTCCAGCAGGTCGCCGACCACCCCCAGGAGCCGCTCGGCATTGCGCTGGATGATGTCCAGGTACTCGACGGCGTCCGGCGTGAGCCCGGAGCTCTCCGACCGGATGAGCTCGGCGAGAGAGACGACCGAGGTCAGCGGCGTGCACAGCTCGTGCGAGACCGTCGACAGGTACTGGAGCCGGGCCTCGTTCAGTTCCATCAGCTCAAGGTTCTGCTCGCTCAGCCGACGCCGGTCCTTCTCCTGCTCCGCTTCATCGCGCTTGCGGTGATCCACGTCGGTCAGCGCGGCGACCCGGCCGATCAGGTTCCCGTTCCGGTCCAGGACCCGGCGGACCACGGCGTGCACCCACACCTCCCCGCCGGCCGCGGTCAGCAGCCGGCAGTCCGTGGCCAGCTCCTCGGAACCGGCGTCCTCGTTCCGCATAGCATCGATCTTCTCGACGTCCCGGGGATTGATGGTCGTGCGCCAGTTCCGGCCGATGACCTCGGCCGACGGGATCCCGGCCATCTCGCACCACTTGTCATTCACGAACCGGCAGGTGCCATCGGCGTCGGACTGCATGATCCCGACCGGGGCGAGATCCGACAGGAGCCCGAACCGGGCATCGCCCTCGGCCACCGCCGTCGTGGCGGTCTCCAGCTCGGTGGCGTCCCGCAGGAAGCCGAAGAAGTAGGTCTCCCCCGCCACCGTGACCGGCATGGGCGTGAGGTCGACCGGCCGCTCGGTGCCATCGGCGCGCAGGGCGCGCAGCCGGATCGGCTGCTGCAGCCCGCGGCTGTCCCCCGTGGTCAGGTACCCGGCCACCGCGTCCACGAACCGCTGCCGGTACTCCTCCGGGACGAGCGTCTCGGGCATGTCCATGCCCAGCGCCTCGGAGCGGGTGCGGCCGAACAGATCCTCGGCCGCAGGGTTGAACTCGCGGATCCGCCGGCCGGAGTCGACGGCGACGACCGCCGAGGGGCCGCCGGCGACCAGCGCCCGGGCCAGGGCGTCACCCCGGGCCAGGCTGAGGTCGGCCGGCGGCCGCCGCAGCGCCGGGCGGGCGGGCCGCACGGAACGCGCGGTCCGGTAGGAATGCGCGGCCCGGTCGGCATGCGGCGCCGGATCCGTCTGCGGGGTTCGGCCGGGAGCGCGGCGGGCGTCCGAGGCGGCCGCGGTGTCCTGGCGCAGCAGCACCGCCACCACGGTGGCGAGGGCCTTGAGCGTGGACCGGGCGCCCGCCTTCCAGCGGGCGGTGTCGCCGATGAGTGCGAGCGCGCACGGGAGCTGCGCCTCCGCGGGCTCCGCGGGGACGATCAGGAGGCCGATCCGGCGGCGCCCGGAATCAAGGTCCACCTGGAACGCATGGCCGCTGGCCGTGGCGTGACTGCTGTGCGACGCCCACGCCGACCGGACCTGGGCCAGCAGGACCAGGTCGTTGCGGATTTCGCTCGGGTAGGCCGACTCCTCCCCCAGAGGCAGCTCCGACCCGGGCGCCACGACCAGGGCGGCCTGCGCGCCCAGGTCGACGGCGATCCGCTCGAGCACGCCGCCGAGGGCGTCGCGCTTCGATCCGGGCGGGAGCAACTGCGCGACCGCGTACTCCAGCAGGACCGCCCGGGTCCGCGCGGACGGCTGCCCGCCGGTGCTCCTCGGTCCCGGCCGGGCCGCGCGTGCCGGAGCGCGCCGGACCGCTTGCCTTGCCCCCGATGCCCCCATGACCCCCGCGACTTCCTGGCTTGGCTCTTCTGCCTCCAGTTCTCCCCGCCAGGAGCCTGCCCGTCACGCCCCAACCTGAACCCCGGCCCCGCCCGCCCCGTCCGTTTCGCCCGTTCTGCCCACCGCTGCCAGCAAGCCCCGCCAAGTCCATGATCACGACCGATTGCTACTGATTTTTGCCGGGAAAACGGTCGTGATCAGGGAGGAAACACCGGCCCCGCGGGAGCCCGGCCGTGTAGCGGGGCTTGTAGCGCAGGGCCGGGACGCGTGCACGTCAATTTGGCGTCTTTCCTGTGGATAAGCGTGCCCGTCCAGGCATTCTCATCGAGCTGATCGGGGCGGGCCGGGGTCATCCTGGCGGCATGAGGACCCAAACTGATCCTGACTGGGCCGAGCTGCTGGCCCGCCAGCGGGGAGTTGTTGCCCGCAGCCAGTCCCTGCGCCACGGCCTGGGCGACGACATCATCGGGAGCCGGCTCCGCTCGGGCCGGTGGATCGCGATGCACCGGGGCGTCTACGCCACCTTCAGCGGCGAGCCGGGCCGGGAGGCGGTGCTGTGGGCGGCCGTGCTGCGGGACGGTCCGGGCGCGGTGCTGAGCCACCAGACGGCCGCCGAGCTACTCGGGCTGGCCGATGAGCCCGGCGAGGTGATTCACCTCACTGTTCCGGGCGGTCGGCATCCGGAGGCCATCCGGGGCGTGCAGGTGCACCGGTCCGGCCGCGCCCGGGCGGCGGCCCACCCGGTCCAGCTCCCGCCGCGGACCCGGGTCGAGGACACCGCCATCGACCTGACTCAGTCCGCCGCCTGCCTCGACGACGCCTGCGGCTGGCTGTGCCGGGCGGCAGGCCGCCGGCTGACGACGGCCGCCCGGCTGCGGGCCGCCCTCGATTCCCGGCCCAAGGTGCGCTGGCGAACCGACCTGGAAATCGCGCTGGCCGAGATCGGCTCCGGGGCACACTCGCTGCTGGAGCACCGTTACATCCGCGACGTCGAGCGCCCCCACGGCCTGCCGCCGGCCACGCGTCAGGCCAGAACGGGGAGCGGCCTGCGATCCCGGTTCGTGGACAACCTGTACGAGGACGCCCGGCTGGCCATCGAACTCGACGGCCAGGTAGCGCATGCGATCGAGGAGCGCTGGGCCGACATGCACCGCGACAACGTTCACGCCGCGGCGGGAATCCTGACCCTCCGCTACAACTGGACAGACGTCACCGAGCGGGCGTGCATCGTGGCCCGGCAGGTCGGCGAGGTGCTCCAGCAGCGCGGCTCAGCTGTCACATTGCGTCCCTGCCGCCCCTCCTGCACGGCGGTCGGCCGCCGACTTCCATGATCACGACCGATTCCCCCCGGTTTCGGCCATGCAAGCGGTCGTGATCACCGAGAAACGTGCAGCGGCGCTGGCGCACGGCGGCCCGAACGCACGGCGGCCCGCCGGCAGGATCAGGCCTGCCAGCGGGCCGGTGCTCGCTGTTGGTGCGGCGGGTCGCCTCATGCGGCGAGTCGCCTGGTGTTGCAGGTCGCCGCTGAGGAGCCGTGGCTCCTGCGGCCGCACCGCGGGCGGCCGCGCCGCGGGCGGCCGCACCTTTAGGAGGCGAGGACCGCCTCGACCTCGAAGTGGAGCGAGATCTTGTCGGCCACGACCACGCCGCCGTTCTCCATGGGCGAGTTGAAGTTCACGTTGAAGTCGCGCCGGTTGATCTCGCCGGTCGCCGTGAAGCCCGCCCTGGTGCCGCCGAAGGGGTCCGGGCCGAAGCCGTTGATCTCGAGCGTCAGGGGCACGCTCTTGGTGACGCCCTTGAGGGTGAGGTCCCCGTCGACGACGAACTCGCCGCCCTCGAACCGGACGCCCGTCGAGCGGTAGGTCATCTCCGGCCAGGTCTCGACCTCGAGGAAGTCAGTGGACTTGATGTGCCCGTCGCGCTGGTCGTTGTCGGTGGTGAACGAGGCCGTCTTGATGTCGGCGGTGACCGACGAGTCGGCCGGGTTCTCGCCGGTGACGATCTCGCCGGAGAACTCCTTGAACCGGCCGCGCACCTTGCTGACCATCATGTGGCGCACGGTAAACCCGACATCGGTGTGCACCGGGTCGATACTCCACGTGCCTGCTACGTACCCCGGGATCGAGGTCGTGGTGACTTCCGTCATGGCGCTGGCTCCTAGGTGACGTCTCGAGAGAATCATTGAGCACTCAACTAGTACCACTGCTCTAGGAGGATTGTCAAGCGCTCAACTATCCGGGTTATGCTTGACGTATGGAGCACACTGGCCTCATGGCTGAGCAGGCGCAGACCCGGTGGCTGTCGGAGTCCGAGCAGCAGGCCTGGCGCGCGTTCCTCACCGCATGCGGGCGGCTGTTCCCGGAGATGGACGCCCACCTGCAGCACGTGGCGGGCATCCCGCACGGGTACTACGAGATCCTGGTCCGCCTCTCCGAGGCGCCCGGCCGGGAACTGCGGATGACCCAGCTCGCGGACGCCTCGACGTCGAGCAAGAGCCGCCTGTCCCACGCGGTGGCGCGGCTGGAGGCGCGGGGCTGGATTGAGCGGCTGGCCTGCCCGACCGACCGGCGCGGCCAGGTCGCGCGGCTGACCGACGCGGGCTTCGCGGCCCTCGACGCCGCCGCCCATCAGCACGTCGAGCAGGTCCGGCGGATGGTGTTCGACCGGCTGACGCCCGCGCAGGTGGAGCAGCTCGCCGCGATCAGCGCGGCCATCGAGGCCGGCGTGGACGAGGTCAGCTCGTCCCCGGCCGCGCGAGCGTGCCGCGCCGAGGCCGAAGCGCGGGACAGCCAGGCCGCGGCCGGGCCGCTGGAGCCGCTGGAGCTGCTGGAGGGGGACGGCGGCAGCTGCCCGCTGTAACGGCAGCAGCGCCCGCAGGCCACATTCCACCCGAAACGCTGGCCGCACCGCGTCGGCTGGCCCGCAGCTGCGACGGGCCGCCCCGGGCAGCGGCCGGACGTCACGCCGCCGGCGGCCCGACCGGGCTGGGCAGGCGTCAGCCGCCGACGGCCCGACCCGGCTGGGCAGGCGTCAGCCGCTGGCGCGCGCGCCGGGCATCAGGCCGTCGGCTCGTCGGCCAGGTTGGCCATCATGAGGTCGGCGACCGCCGCCGGGCCGGGACCGGGCTCATCGCGCAGGGCCGCCGCGGCGGCGGCCTGGTCGGCGCGGCCGCGGTTCTGGCCGAGCTTCTGCTTGGCCTCTACCGACGTGACGGTCAGCTCGACGCCGACGATGGCCCGCAGCTGGCCGTTGATGAAGTCGCGCGGGGCGTCGGTGACCGCCCACGGCCGCGCGCGCCCGTCCTCGTGCCGGCGGGTCAGCCGGGTCACGATCTCCCGCAGCCACTCCGGGTCACGGTGGAAGGTCACGGGCCCGGTCAGGTGCACCAGCTCGTAGTTCCAGGTCGGCACCGTGCGCCCGTGCCGGGCGGTGCTCTCGTACCAGGACGGCGAGATGTAGGCCTGCGGCCCGTGCACGATCATCAGCGCCTGCGCGCCGGGCTGCGCGGTCTGCCACTGATCGTTGGCGATCGCCAGGTGGCCGAGGACCCGTCCGTAGCTGCCCTCCCCCGCCTCGGCCGGGCGGTCCCAGATCACCGGGAGCAGGGTCGCGACCGGCTTGACACCGTCGAAGGTGACCAGGTCGGCGGACTGGGCGGCGTCGACGAACGCGCCCACCTCGGCGAGGTCGGCGAACGTGAAGTGCGGCGGAAGGTACACCAGTACAGGGTAAATCGGCCGCCGGGGTCACGGCGCGGCCCGGTAGGCTGGAGGCAACGCGCTGACGGAGACGAGTAGCACGGAGCACCGCGGGCAGCCAGAGAGCCGCCGGAAGCTGGAAAGGCGGCCCCGCGGCCCGGCGTGAAGACCCTCCCGAGTGCGGGGAGGAACGGCCGCCGCGCCCGGCGGCGCGCCCGATGCCCCGCCGGCCGGCCCCCGTCACCCGGCCGCAGCGAGGCCGTCGGCCTGGACGGCGGCGGCGAAAGTGCGGTGGCACCGCGAGTTCCCTTCTCGCCCGCGCTCCCAAGGGGTCACGCAATCCCGCAAGGAGTGTGATGATCTCTCGTGTCCTAGCCGCCGACCTGCCCAAGCACGTCGGCGAGCACGTGATGATCGCCGGCTGGCTGCATCGCCGCCGGGAGCTGAAGTCCGTGACGTTCCTGGTCATCCGGGACCGCTCCGGGCTCGCGCAGGTCGTTCAGCCGGCCGGCGGGCCGCCGCTGCCGGAGGAAACCGTCATCCAGGTCGAGGGCATGGTGACCGCCAGCGCGCAGGCGCCCGGCGGGGCCGAGATCACCGGCCCGGTGGTGACGCCGCTGTCGGCGCCGGCCGCGCCGCCGCCGTTCGACCTGTACCGGCCGGGCGTCACGGCCGGGCTGCCCGCGATCCTGGACAGCGCGCCGACCAGCCTGCGACATCCTGCCCTGCGGGCGGGCTTCGAGATCGCGGCGGCCAGCGTGGCCGGGTTCCGGGCGGCGCTCGACGCCCGGGACTTCACCGAGGTGCACACGCCCAAGATCGTCCAGTCCGCGACCGAGTCGGGCGCCAACGTGTTCGGCATCGACTACTTCGGCCGGCCCGCCTACCTGGCCCAGTCGCCGCAGTTCTACAAGCAGGCCATGGTCGGCGTGTTCGAGCGGGTCTACGAGGTGGGACCGGTGTTCCGGGCCGAGCCGCACGACACGGCGCGGCACCTGGCCCAGTACACCAGCCTGGACGCTGAGCTGGGCTTCATCAGCGACCACCGCGACGTCATGACCGTCCTCCGGGACGCGATCGACGGCATGGTGGCGGCGGTGCGGGAAAGGCCCCGTTTCGCCAGGGAAGTCCCGGCACTGGTGCTGCCGGAGGTGCCGGGCCAGATCCCGGACATCGACTTCACGGCGGCCCAGGAGCTGATCGCCGCGCATGGCCGCTGGGACCCGCGCGGCGAGCCGGACCTGGCGCCCGCCGACGAGCGCTGGCTGTGCGAGTGGGCGCAGCGCGAGTTCGGCAGCGATTTCCTGTTCGTGACGGGCTACCCGATGGCCAAGCGGCCGTTCTACACCCACCCGGACCCGGCGCGGCCGGGCTCCTCCAACGGGTTCGACCTGCTGTTCCGCGGCCAGGAGCTGGTCACCGGCGGGCAGCGGCTGCACGAGCACGCCGACTACCTGGCGGCGCTGGCGCGCCGCGGCGAGGACCCGGCGCCGTATGCGAGCTACCTGCAGGTCTTCGAGCACGGGATGCCGCCGCACGGCGGGTTCGCCATCGGGCTGGAGCGCTGGACGGCGCGGCTGACCGGGGCCGCCAACATCCGGGAGGTGACCCTGTTCCCGCGTGACAGCCGCCGCCTGTCGCCGTAGGGCGGGCGGGGGCGGCCCGGGCCGGCCGGTAAGGTCAGCGCATGACTGATGCGGACAATCTTGACCAGCTGTCGGCGCGCGAGCTGCACGACCTCGCGGTGCACCGGGCGGTGCGGCACGTGGACGTCAAGTTCCTGTGGGACCTGCTGCGGGAACTGCCCGCGGGCGAGGCCGCGAGCGGGCGGTCGGACCTGGGCACGGCGGACGCGCTGCACCTGTCCCGGCTGATCGACGACGTGATCGACTCCGGCGACGCCGAGCTGGCCGAGGAGATGCGGCCGTTCTACACCAGCTACCTCCGCCAGCACGGGACCAGCACGGGGCCGGCCCCGTCCGGGAACTGATCAGGGCACTGGTCAGGGCACTATGAGGACCTTGCCGACCGCGCCGCCCTCCACGGCGTCGTGCGCGGCGGCGACCTCGTCCAGGCCGAACTTGGTCACCGGGAGCTCCGTCAGGGCACCGTCGGCCAGGGCCTGGGTGATGTCGGCGGCGGCGTGGCGGAGCGCGGCCCGGGGCACCCCGTACAGGAGCACGAACCGCATCGAGACGTTCGCCGCCATGGCCGCCCGGACGGGCAGCACGGGATCGGTGGCCTCGCTGGCGTAGGTCACGAGGTGGGTCTGCGGGCTGGACAGGGCCAGGTCCAGTCTCAGGTTCGCGCCCAGCGCGACCTCGATGATCCGATCCGCGGGCGCGAACGACGCGAGCTGGTCGGCCACGTCGGCGTCCTTGTAGTTGATCACCACGTCCGCACCGGACCGGCGGGCCAGCTCCGCCTTGGCCGGGCCGCTGACGGTCGCGGCGACGCGCGCCCCGGCCCGCTTGGCCAGCTCGATGGCGAAGTGCCCCACGGCGCCGGCGCCCCCGGCGACCAGGACGCTGCAGCCATGCAGCGGCCCGTCTGCGAACAGGCAGCGGTGCGCCGTCATGGCGGGCACGCCCAGGCTCGCGGCCAGCTCGGACGAGACCCCGTCCGGGATCGGAGCGGCCTGCTCCTCGGGAACCACGCACCACTCCGCGGCGGTCCCCCACGGCTGGCCGTAGGCGGCCAGCCAGGTCCAGACGCGCTGGCCCACCCGGCCGGGGTCGACGCCCGCGCCGACCGCGTCGATCACGCCGGCCCCGTCATGGTGCGGGATCTGAAAGCCGCTGATCGGCCGCGGCGTGGCGCCGCCGCGGGATTTCCAGTCGGTCGGATTGACCCCGGAGACCTCGATCTTGACCCGGACCTGGCCCGGTCCCGGCTCGGGCCGGTCTACCTCGGCGACCCGCAGGACGTCCCCGGCCGGCCCGTGGCTCTCATACAGCGCAGCTCTCACGGGTCCCTACAGTAGCCCGCGCGCCTCAGCGGGCGTCCGTGGCCGGCTCCGCTGAGATGCAGATCTTGTTCCAGCCGGTCCCCTTGGCCTGGTCCAGGGCGGAGTCCGCCGCCCCGATGAGCTCGGTGAGGGCCCGCCGGGTCTCGTTCATGACGGCCACCCCGATGGAAACGGTCAGCCGGAACACGAAGCCGGCCTGGGCGCCGGACTCGATCGCGATGGACTCGCCGGCGATCCGGTCCCGCATGCGCTCGCTGATCCGCCGCACGTCAGCGATGCTGGTCCCCGGGAACACGATCGCGAATTCCTGAGCACCAAAAATGCCGATAAGGTCCTGTTCACGGAGTTGCTCGGCCAGCATGGTGGCAACGTCGCGCCGCAACTGCACCGCCACGTCGGTACCTGCGGTCTCCTGCACGGAGCGGAAGTCATCGATGTCCACCATCGCGACAGCCAGTGGAGTACCGGTGCGGAGCGCCCGGAAGAACTCGTGCTCCGCTTCCCGGTGCCACGAGCGCGGGTTGAGCAAGCCCGTGCCCGAGTCAATCCGCACGTGCGCCACCTGCTGAGATCGCATCAGGTAGTGCCGGCAAAGGACGACCGACGGGAGGGCAAGGGCCATGAGAACCGGGTTAATGGCCACGACCAGCGTCAGCGACACGGCGAGGCTCATTTCCAGCAGATCGGCCGTGACGCTGTCCCGGGTGCCGAACAGGTCCCGGATCCTGGTGGTCCGGTCCGACATCTTGACGGCGACGAGCAGCAAGCCGTGATTGACCACCCAGCCGACGAGGGCGCACCCGGTCACGGCCGCGGTCCAGAGCAGCACGTGCAGGTTCGACCCGGGCGTCGGCCCGACGATGCTCCGCGGGATCAGCCGGAACGTGACCGACGCGGCCCCGTAGGCGAGGCTCAGGGTGGCGTTGCTGAAGACCCGCCGGTACAGCAGGCCGCTGCGCATGCGCCACAGGCGGTAGACCGTCATCGGGATCGGCGCCAGCATCACGTAGCCCGGAGGCAGCGTGATGGCCGCGGCCAGGTACCACACGGACTGCAGGTCCCGGTTGACGCCGCCGTGTATCTCGCGCTGGCTGCGCGTCGCCTCGATCACGACGATCCCGCAGGCCAGCAGGCCCGCGAACGTCAGCAGCTGGGGCAGCCGCCACGATATGGACGACACTGCGATGCAGCTCAGGAAGGCGGCCACGGAAATGATGCCGACCAGGTAGGTACGCAGGAGTTCCGGCAGGGACCAGATGGGCCACTTGGCGACCTTTGCCATCCCCACCCTCAGCCGGCGGCAAGCTTGCTGAGCCTGTTGCAGGCCAGCCATAGGCACTCCGCAAGGACACCGTTGTAGCAGCAGGTGAGCAGGTTCCGGAAGACATGGATCTAAAGGCGCATCGTGGCAATAATCGCTCAGGCCTGTCAAGCCCGGTGGGACGCTACCACTGGAGCCACAACCGTCCCCTGGGAGCAGGCATGAGATATCGCTATTGGCAGACTATGACATATCACTCGGTGATGAACCGTAAAGGGATGATCGTCCCGCGGTGCGTCGCGCATCCCGCGGCCCCTTAACGGCCAGCTCAGTGGTAGCCCATGGCCCTCATGTCGCCCCAAGTATCACACCCATCAACACACCCCAGGGGAAAGACTCAGGGTGAGGAGGTCCGCTCCTCTCCCAGTCGTCACGTGGCACCCGCACGGAAGGAGTACGCCCATGCGCTCCGAGTGGCTCTGACCCCCGCCCCCGACCACCCCGGCAACCGGAAGGACAGCCCCATGCGCTCCGAGTGGCTCTAACTCAGCCCGCTAGTGCAGCCTGAGCCGCCTCCCTGTGCCGCGCAAGCGCGAGGGCGGCAGCTAGGGCTGCCCCGGCACCGCCGCTGACGGCGATGACCGTGCCGGGCGCCAGGGCGTGCGCGGCGATGGCGCCGGCCAGCACGATCCACAGGCCCTGGAATACCTGCATGCCGCCGTTGGCGAGCCCGAAAGCCTGGCCGCGGCGCTCCGGGGGGACTGCGGCCACGAACGCGGCGTTGGCCGCGAGCTGGTAAGACGCGCCTGCGCCGGAGAGCGCGAGGACGGCCAGGGAGGCAGCGAGGTCGAGCCGGAAGGCCAGGAGCAGCAGCACCCCGCAGGCCGCCACGGCCAGCGGGCCGAGCCACGCCTGCCGTCGCGGCGCCGGGACCAGGCGGCTGAACGCGATCGCGCCCAGGATGGTCCCCAGCGGGCCGGCCGCGAAGATCAGGCCGGTCGTCACGGCCAGCGGCAGGCCGGCGTGCAGGCCGGCCGCGAGCGGCGCCGCGAGGCCCATCGGGACGATGTAGAACGTCACGAGCCAGCCGAAGAGGACCAGAGTCCGCAGCACGCCCCGGCCGAAGACCAGGCGGATGCCGGCCATGATCTCGCCGAGCGGGGAGCCGCCCCCGGCGCCGGAGCGGGCCGCGGCCGGGCGCCGCCGCACCCCGAACTGAACCAGCAGAGCGGAGATCGCGAAGGTCCCGGCGTCCAGGCTGAGCGCCCCGCCCGCGTGCAGGACCGCCACCACGATCCCGCCGAGCGCAAAGCCCGCCACCATGCCGGACTGCAGGGCCGTCTGGGACACCGCGACCCCGAGCACGTACAGGTCGCCGGTCAGGATGTCGGGCATCATGGCCGAGCGCGCGGCCTTGAACGGCGAGTCCAGCAGGGTGACGACGAAGAGCAGGGCCACCATGATCAGCAGGCCGGGGCCGGTCGCGTCCCGCAGACTCAGCAGGGCCATCACGCCGACCAGCACCATCCGCGCGAGGTCGCAGCCGACCATGAGCTGGCGCCGGGGCAGGCGGTCCGCGAGCCCGGACAGGGCCAGTCCGCCGAAGACCCACGGCACCAGGGTGACGGCGTAGGTGAGCGCCGACCAGAAGGACGATCGCGTCTGGTCATAGACCAGCACCGTCATCGCCACCCGGGCCAGCTGGTCGCCGGCCACGGAGAGGACCTGGGCCAGCCACAGGGCGCGGAACTCACCGACCGCGAACACGCTCCGGAATGTCACGGTCTGGGGAGATACGATTGCAGCGGCGTTGGGGGCCGCAGTGTTCACCGCTTTCTCCGTGTTCGCTCGCCGTAACTAGCCGGCCCCCCACCCGTAATCTACCTATCGATCGCGCCAGCGCAATGCACTGGCGCACACCCCGCGGCCCGGCCGGGATCCGCGATCTGGTCCCGCGCCCGGGCCCACCGGTGTGGATGCGCCGGTCAGCGCACTGATCCGATTACCTTGGGTGACTCTGGGTAACGTTCTGGCGCCGTGAAAAACTGCCTGCTTTCTGCTGGCACCAGGAGCAAAGGAACGGCCACAATCGCCTTAGGTCATGGCAAAGCAGGCCAGCAGCGCACCAGGCACCCGGCACCGATTCGTGCCGGAGGGAGGGGTCGGGCCGGAATGGCTCATGTGGCGTGGCTGGCCCGGCGGGCCGCCCTGGCCGCGGGCTTCTCGCTGGCCCTGGCCGCTGCCCTGGTCCTCACGGTGCCGGCGGCTGGCGACCCGGTGGCCCTGGCCGCCCCGCTCAACGTGGCGGACGCCAACAGCTTCAGCGGGACGCCGGCGGTGGGCGCGCTGTTCTACCGGCAGGGCGGTCAGCTGCAGCACTTCTGCACGGCGAGCGTCGTGCGCAGCAGGCACGAGAACCTGCTCGCCACCGCCGCGCACTGCATGGCGGGCCGGAAGCTGGCCCCGGCCGGGGCCGTCATCTTCGCGCCGGGCTATCACAACGGCGTGTTCCCGTACGGGCAGTGGGTCGTCCGCGCCGCCTACACCGACCGGCGGTGGCAGGCCAGCCATGACCCGGACGACGATGTGGCCTTCCTGGTCGCCGGGCGGGCCGGGCGGCGCATACAGCGGACCACCGGGGCCGAAACGCTGGTGACCGGCGCCGGGCTGCCTCAGGAGGTCCGGGTCATGGGCTATCCGGATTCGTCCCGCCAGCCGGTCTTCTGCGACGCGGCGGCCCGCGCCTTCGACAAGCACCACCTGCGCCAGATGGTGTTCTACTGCACGGACTACACCAACGGGACCAGCGGCGGGCCATTCCTCGCGCACGTCAGCGGAGCCACGGACACCGGCCGCCTGATCGGCGTGATCGGCGGCTACGAGCAGGGCGGATTCACCCCGGACGTCTCGTACTCGGCCCGGTTCGGCGCCGGCGTGGCCGCCCTCTTCAAGGCGGCCCAGGCCGCCTCCTAGGACCGCGGCACGATCTTGCTGATCTCGGTAAGGTCATCGGGCTCGGGAGTCCAGTCCGAGGCCGCGGCGTTGGCCCGCACCTGCTCGGCGGAGGTCGCCCCGGCGATGACCGAGGTGCAGCCGGGCAGGGCGGCGAGCGCGCCGATGCCCACCTCCAGCAGCGAGCGGCCGTGCTGCTGGGCCCACAGGGCCAGCGCCTCCACCTTCTCGAGCTTCGCCTCGGTGATGTAGCCCGTGCGCTGGTGCAGCCGGGTGCCCTTCGCGGGCTCCTGGCCGCGCCGGACCTTGCCGGTCAGCAGCCCGTTGGCCAGCGGGAAGAACGGCAGGACGCCGAGGCCGAAGTGGATCGCCGCGGGCACGACCTCGGCCTCGGCGGCGCGCTCGAGCAGCGACCAGTGATTCTGGGCCGCGATGAACGGCGGGACGCCGAGGGCCTTGGCCGCCGCGGCCGCCTCCGCGATCTGCCAGCCGGTGAAGTTGGAGTTGCCGATGTAGCGGACCTTGCCCTCGGCCACGAGCTCGCCGAGCGCGGCCAGCGTCTCCTCGATCGGCGTGTGCGGGTCCGGCGTGTGAATCTGGTACAGGTCGATGTGGTCGGTCCGCAGCCGGCGCAGCGACTGCTCCACGGCGCGCCGGATGTAACCGCGGCCGCCCTTGGCCCCGGCCGCGGCCCCGTAGCCCATGTCCGAGCCCTGCGACCCGAACTTGGTGGCCAGCACGACCTGGTCCCAGCGCCCTTCCAGGACCTCGCCCAGGATCTCCTCGGACCGTCCGGCACCGCCGTAGATGTCCGCGGTGTCGAGCAGCGTGACCCCGGAGTCGAGGGCCGCGTCCACCACGGCCCGGGTGGCCGCGACGTCCAGCCGGCGACCGAAGTTATTGCAGCCCAGCCCCGCAACGGAGACGACCAGCCCGGAGTTGCCCAGTGCCCTGTAGCGCATGTGCCCGCCTTCTCTCGCCCGACTTCATGATCGTACCGACCGCGCGCTGAGGCGGGCCGGCCGAGGCAGCCCGCCGGGACGGTCCCGGCCGACGATCAGGCGGACCGCCCGCACTCACTCCTCCCTCAGGTATGGTTACCGTGAGCGACCGAGCCAAGAACGGGTGCCACCCATAGTCAGCGGCGGCCAGGGCTGGCGCGAAATCGCATCTGCGATATCATGAGCAAAGTTATGATTGGCACGGTTCTCCCCGGGGCAGACGGCATGATCTATTACGCAATTGCGCCAGGCAATTTACCTGGGTACGGCACATGAGTGGCTAAACAGCCGATGACCTCGCGTGCGCGTTACGTCGACCTATAAGATGCTAAACCCACAAGATGATCGCCGGTCATTGGCCAGGTTCGCGCCTGGGACCGGAAGCCGGCGAGACGGAGTGCGACCCATGACGGATGAGGTAGCTGGCCCCACAGTCCTGCGGATCCTCCTCGGCACTCAGCTCCGCCGGCTCCGGGAAGCCCGGGGCATCACGGCGCAGGAGGCCGCGCGGGCCATTCGCGCCTCCGAATCCAAGATCAGCCGTATTGAGTTAGGGCGCAATGCGTTCCGCGAGGTCGATATCGCGGACCTGCTCACCCTGTACGGCATCACGGACCTGGACGAGCGCGAGCAGATGCTGACCCTGGCCAGCCAGGCCAACCAGCCGGGCTGGTGGCACCGGTATCAGGACGTCCTGCCGACCTGGTTCCAGTCCTACGTCGGGCTGGAGGAGTCAGCGGAGTCGATCAGGAGCTACGACTCCCAGTTCGTGCCCGGCCTGCTGCAGACCGAGGAGTACTCTGCCGCGGTCCTCGAACTGGGCGAGTTCTCGCTGGAGGAGACCGACCGGCTGGTATTCCTGCGCAAGGAACGCCAGCGCCGGTTCACTACCGGGAGCCTGCGGCTGTGGGCGCTCATCGACGAAATGGCGCTGCGGCGGCCCGTCGGGAGTCCGGTGCTGATGCGGGCGCAGCTGGAATACCTCCTGGAGATCAGCGACCGGCCCGGCCTGACCCTTCAGGTCACGCCCTATCCGAACGGCGCCTCTTACCTCGTGCCCGGCAGCTTCAGCATCCTGAAGTTCGCCACGGCCGACCTGCCGCCCGTGGTGTACGTGGAGCAGCTCACCAGCGCCATGTACCTGGACAAGCGATCGGATGTCGAGCAGTACACCGCGGCCCTGGACAAGGTAGGCGCGACGAGCACCACGCATAAGCAGACCAAGGCGTTCATCCGCGCATTGCTCGACGAGCTCAGCGACTCGGAGGAAATGACGTGAGTGAGATCCACAACGGCGTGCGGGCCTCATCCCTGGCCGGAATCCGCTGGCGCAAGAGCGCCCGGAGCGGCCCGACGGGCGGCAACTGCGTCGAGGTCGCGTTCCTGGCGGGCGGCGACGTCGCCCTGCGAAACTCCCGCCAGCCGGACGGCCCCGCACTGATCTTCACGACCGCCGAGTGGGACGCGTTCATCGGGGGCGCCCGCGACGGCGAGTTCGGCTCGCCCGCCTGACCCTGGGTCCCGTGGCAACAGGCCGGCGGCCCAGGCATTCCTGGGCCGCCGGCCTGTAGCTTGCGGGCCGGCTAGCTAGCTGGCCGGCTGGTCGAACTCGCCGTTCCTGACGCCGGCGAGGAAGGCCTCCCACTCGCCGCTGTCAAACACGTGCGCGGGCTTGCTGGTGTCCTTGGAATCGCGCAGCGCCACCATGCCCCCGGGCAGATGCGCAACCTGAACGCACGCGGAGTTGTTACAGGCATGGCTCGTGAGCCAGGTGACATGGGTCGTGTCGGGGTTCATGCTGGTTTGATCCTTTCCTTGAATCAGGGGCATTGCATACGGAGGGTGCGGATGAGCTCTGCAGAGTCGGCGGGCGGCAGGGCCGTCGCCCGGAGCAGATCAAAAGCCTCGACCTGAGCCTTGACCTCTTTCTCGCGCTCCTCGACATAGGCCTGCCCGACGACGCCCTCCGAGTAGACGACGTCCGGGTCAAACCGTTCGGGGAACTCAATGATCGCGAATGGGCCGTTGAGGGCCGGGTGAAGTCCGCTGCTGAACTCCAGCACCTGCAAGGTCACATTCGGCCACTGGCTCGCCTCGACGAGATGGGCCAGCTGGCGTTTCATAAGATCAGGCGGCCCCATGGTCCGGCGGATCACGGCCTCGTCGAGGATGATCCACAGCTCCAGCGGATCCGCCTTCTTCAGGGCTTCCTGGCGCCGGATGCGCAGCTTCACGAGGCGGTCGATCTCGGCCGGGCTCTGCCGGCGGCGCACGGTCGTCATGACCGCCCGGGCGTAGTCCTCGGTCTGCAGCAGGCCGTGCACGACCTGGGCCTCGTACACGCGCAGTGACGCGGCCTCGGCTTCGAGCCCGACGTAGATCCCGAACCCGGTGGACAGCGCGTCTTCCCAGACCGCCCACCAGCCCTTGCGATGGCCCTCCCGGGCCATGTCGACCAGCATCCGCTTTTGCACGGGATCGCTGACGCCGTAGATATCCAGCATCGTGGTCAGGTAAGCGCTCCGGGTAGGAGCCTTCCCGGTCTCGATCCTGGACAAGGTCGAAGGCGCCAGTCCCAGCTTCTCGGCAACTTCCTCGAGCTTGATGGACTGCGCCTCCCGCAGCCGCCTTAACTCGCTGCCGAGCCGTCGCCGGCGGACCGTCGGGCCGATCGTCATGGGCATTCGCCGCCTTAGCAGAAGGCATGCGCAGCCTTCATGCCAATTGTCATGAAAAGGGACAAACATCACGCTTGCTGGGGCTTCGGCTTCACCATACCTGATAAACCGGCGCGAGATGAGATCTCATCTGAGATTTCGTATGCGAGATTTCTGTCACGCACTTGCGCGCCATGCACCGTCAGACCATTATGAGTGACGAGGCGTCACGCCGAGCAACCCATCCGGCCCGGATGCGGCGTTTACCCGCCCCAGGGGGTGCGACTCGCCCTTTTTCGGTCTAGCTGGGGAAGGAGCTAACGAAATGGCCATAATGGTCACGCCGACTCAGGCGGTGGACAATCCCGTCGCCATGGCGGAGACCGTTGTTCTCGGCGCCATCGCCATTCCCGGCCGGGGCGAGCAGGTCCGGGTGGCCCGGGCCTTCGTGGCCGGGGTGCTGCGGGAGTTAGCCGCGCCCGAAGAGGCCGCGCCCGATGAGAGGGTGCTGGACGAGGCGGTCCTGGACAACGCCACCCTCCTGACCTCGGAGCTGGTGACGAACGCGATCCGGCACAGCCGGTCCGGCGAGTCCGGCGGCACGGTCGGGCTGATGGTCGTGGCGATGCCGGACGGCATTCGCGTCGAGGTGACCGACAGCGGGTCCGCCGCCAGCTCGCCGGTGGTGAAACAGGACAGCTATACCTGCGACGGGCACGGACTGTTCCTGGTGGAGGCCGTCGCCAGGGAGTGGGGGTGCCGGCGCTCCGACGCCGGCACCACCGTATGGTTCTGCCTGGGCCTGCCCGGCGGTTAGCTGCGGCGCGCTCCCCCGGCCGGACGGCCGCCGGCCCGCTGCCGCTTCTCGCGCAGCCGCATCGTCACGTGCACCGGCGACCCGTCGAACCCGAACTCCTCGCGCAGGCGGCGCTCGATGAACCGCCGGTAGCCAGCCTGCAGGAAGCCGGTGGTGAACAGCACGAAGTGCGGCGGCCGGATCCCGGCCTGCGTGGCGAACATGATCTTCGGCTGCTTCCCGCCCCGGACCGGCGGCGGAGTGGCGGCGATCAGCGCAGTCAGCCAGGCGTTCAGCCTGCCCGTCTGCACGCGGGTCTCCCAGCTGGCCAGCGCGGTCTCCAGGGCCGGGACGAGCCGGTCCACGTGCCAGCCGGTGGCCGCGGAGACGTTGACCCGCGGCGCCCAGCGGGCCGTGTACAGCTGCCGGTCGATCTCCCGGTCCAGGGACTCCCGGCGGTCGGCGTCGACCAGGTCCCACTTGTTGTAGGCGATGACGAGGGCGCGGCCGGCGTCGATGACCATCGAGATGATCCGCAGGTCCTGCTCGGTCAGCGGCTCGCTGGCGTCGACCAGCACGACCGCCACCTCGGCCCGCTCCAGGGCGCGCTCGGTGCGCAGCGCGGCGAAGTAGTCTGCGCCCTGCGTCTCCCGCATCCGGCGCCGGATGCCCGCCGTGTCGACGAAGCGCCAGGTCTTGCCGCCCAGGTCGATGAGCTCGTCGACCGGGTCGCGGGTGGTCCCGGCCACCGGGTCGACCAGCACGCGGTCCTGGCCGGCCAGCCGGTTGAGCAGGCTGGACTTGCCCACGTTGGGGCGCCCGATGAGCGCCACCCGGCGCGGCCCGGCCTCGACGTCGAAGCGCTCCCCCGGCGCGGGCGGCAGCGCGTCCAGGATGGCGTCCAGCAGGTCCCCGCTGCCCCGGCCGTGCAGGGCGCTGACGGACTGCGGCTCGCCCAGGCCGAGCGCCCACAGGGAGCCGACGTTGGACTCGCCGGGCGCGTCGTCGACCTTGTTCGCCGCTACCACCACCGGCTTGCGGGACCGGCGCAAGACGGCCGCCACGGCCGCGTCCGCGTCGGTGATGCCCACGACGGCGTCGACCACGAACAAGACGGCGTCGGCCGCGTCCACCGCGACCCTGGCCTGGGCCGCGACCCTGGCGGCCAGCACCGGCCGGCCCTCGACCTCCGGGTCCCAGCCGCCGGTGTCCACCATCGTGAAGGCCCGGCCGCGCCACGTGGCGTCGTAGTTGACCCGGTCGCGGGTGACGCCGGGGGTGTCCTCGACCACTGCCTGGCGGCTGCCCAGGATCCGGTTCACCATGGTGGACTTGCCGACGTTGGGGCGGCCCACGACCGCGAGGACCGGAACCGGCGCGGTCGGCTCGGCCCCGCCGGCGCCGCCGTCGTAGTCAGCGCCGTCGTAGTCAGCGCCGTGGTACTCAGCGCTGTCGTTCTCAGCACCGTCGTATTCAGTGCCGGCGCCATCGGCGCCGCCGCTAGCCACGTCGCACCGCGCGCCGGCTGCGGGCCAGCCCGACGATCTCCGCGATGACCTGGTCCAGTCCCAGCGCCGTCGTGTCGATCTCGACGGCATCGGCCGCCCGGGCCATCTGCGGGGCATCGCGCCGGTCCCGGCGGGCCTGCTCCTGCCGGGTCAGCTCGGCGGTCGCGGCCGGGTCCGCGGCGAGGTCAGCGCTCCGGCGCTGGGCGCGGATCGCCTCGCTGGCGGTGAGGAACACCTTCACCTCGGCCTCGGGCGCGACCACGCTGCCGATGTCTCGGCCCTCGGCCACGATGCCGTCGCCGCCGGTCACGGCGGCGGCGATAATTTCCTGCTGCTGCCTGATGAGGTGCTCGCGGACGGGCGGCAGCCCGGCGACGGCGCTGACGGCGTTGGATACCTGCCGGGTGCGGATCGGGCCGGCCACGTCCTGCCCGGCCACGCTGATCCGCGGGGCGGCCGGGTCCATGCCGATCTCGATCGCGGCGCCGCGGAACTCGCGCAGCACCGCGACCGGGTCGGCCGGATCGGTGCCCTGGCTGAGCAACCACCAGGTCAGCGCACGGTACATGGCTCCGGTATCGAGATAGCGCAGGTGCAGTTCGCGGGCCGCGCCGCGGGCGGCCGAGGACTTGCCCGAGCCAGCCGGGCCGTCGACGGCGATCACCAGGCCGGCGGACCAGTCGTCCGGGCGGCCGCGGGCGTCACCGGCGGTCTCCTGCTGGGTGCTCGGGGCTGAGTTCGTCACAAAGCGATGTTACCGGCGCACCGGCCAGCCGCAGGCCGCCAAGGCACTGGTGAGCCGCTCGACGGCCGCAGGCCGCACCGAAAGCTCGGCCACGCCCGAGGGAAGTCCCGGCGAGTGCTCGATGCCGATGTCCTCGATGTTGACGCCCGCCGCGCCCGCCGCGTCGAACAGCCGGGCCAGCTCACCGGGCCGGTCGGGGATGACCACCTGGACGACGGCGTAGTCGGGGGCCGGCCCGCCGCGCTTGCCCGGGATCGACGCGACGCCGGCGCCGCCGCGCTCCAGCAGCCCGGTCAGCTCCTTGGCCGCGTCCTCGTCCCCCGCGGCGACCCGCGCCAGGGCGGCCGCAGCCGCGGCCAGGTCCTCGGCGGCCTGCGCGGCGATCTCCGCCACCGGGCCGGCGTTGGCGGTGAAGATCTGCGTCCACAGGGCCGGGTCGCCGGCCGCGATCCGGGTGACGTCCCGCAGGCCCTGGCCGGCCAGGGCGAGCGCGTCGTGCGGCGCCCCCTCCAGCCGGGCCGCCATCGCGGCCGAGACCAGCTGCGGGACGTGCGAGACGAGCGCGACATAGCGGTCGTGCTCCGCCGCCGTCAGCGTGACCGGCTGCGCGCCGCACGCGGCGGCCAGGCCGGTCGCGGCGGCCAGGGCGGCCGCCGAGGTCTGCGGCGCCGGGCACAGCACCCAGGGCCGGCCCAGGAAGAGGTCGGCCCGGGCCGCGGCCGGCCCGGACCGCTCCCGGCCGGACAGCGGATGGCCGGCCACGAAGCAGCTCAGGTCGCAGCCCAGCTGCTCAGCGCGGCCGAGCGGGAGCGCCTTCACGCTGGCCACGTCGGTGTAGCAGCGGGCCAGGGCGCGGGCCTGGGCGGCGGCCAGCTCCGCCGCCACCGCCGCCGGCGGCACCGCCAGCACGGCGATGTCGGCCGGGCCGCCGGCCGGGCCGGACGGCGGCAGCAGCTCCCCCGCCCCGATGTCGCGGGCCAGCCGGGCCGCGGCCGGATCGGCGTCCGACAGCCAGACCCGGCTGCCGCGGGCGCTCAGGGCCAGCGCGACCGACGTGCCGATCAGCCCGGCGCCGATCACGACGGCCGTGCCGGGCACGGGCGCCCCGGGCACGGGCACCGCGGCCCCCGGCATGGGCGCCCCGGGCACGGGCGCCCCCGGCACGGGCGGCCCGGTCGCGGGATCGGGGGCGGCGGTCATTGCGCGATGTCCAGCCGGAGCGCGGCCGCGCCGCGCAGGTAGACGTGCTGCACCTGCGGCCGGGTCAGCTCGGTCTCCACGTGCATCATGAGCCGCACGACCCGCGGCATCGCGGTCGGCACCGGGATCTCCCGGCAGCACAGCAGCGGCACCTCCTGGAAGCCAAGCTTGCGCGCGGCCAGCGCCGGAAACTCGGCGTCGAGGTCGTCGGTGGCGCTGAAGATGACGCTGATCACCTGGTCGGTGCTGAGCTTGTTCCGGCCCATCACCTCGGTCACCAGCTCGGTTGTGCCCTCCAGGATGGCCGCGCGCTCGTTGGCATCGACCTGGACCGCACCGCGGACTGCCCTGACCGCCACCGCGAACCCCTCTCTGTTGATCTACCGGCCGAGTTGATCTACAGGCCGACCGCAGCGTACAGGTCGCCGACCTCCTTGGAGGACAGCCGGCGGGTGGCCCCCGACCGCAGCGACCCGAGGGCGACGGGACCGACCTGGGTCCGGACCAGCCGGCTGACCGGATAGCCGACCGCGGCGAGCATCCGGCGGACGATGTGCTTGCGCCCCTCGTGCAGGGTGATCTCGATCAGGGCGCGCGCCCCGGCGCGCTCGACCACGCGGAACCGGTCCGCGCTGGCCACGCCGTCGTCCAGCTCGACGCCGCTCATCAGCTGCCGGCCCAGGTCCCTCGGGAACGGGGCCGAGATGTCGGCCAGGTAGGTCTTCAGCACGCCGTAGCGCGGGTGGGCCAGCCGGTGGGCCAGCTCGCCGTCGTTCATGAGCAGCATCAGGCCCTCGGTCTCGTAGTCGAGCCGGCCGACGTGGAACAGCCGCTCGGCCCGGTCACCGAGGAGGTCGGCGATGGTCTTGCGTCCCCGGGTGTCGGACATGGTCGTCAGGACGCCCGGCGGCTTGTTCAGGGCCACGTAGACCAGCTTCTCGCTGGCGGCGATCCGGCGCCCGTCGACCCGGATGATCTGGCGGTCGGGGTCGACCCTGGCCCCGAACCGGCGGACGATCTCGCCGTCGACCTCGATCCGGCCCTCGCCGATCATCTCCTCGCAGGCCCGGCGGCTGCCGATGCCCGCCGCGGCCAGCACCTTCTGCAGCCGGACGCCGCCGGGCACGTCGACCAGGGAATCACGCTCGCCCGCCGGGCCGAAGTCATCGTCGTCGTCCTCGGGGCCGAAGTCCAGGTCCGGGCTCACCTGGCGGGCGGGCGCCAGTTCCGCCTCCACGCCCCAGGCCCGGATCGTGCCGGGCCGCGGGCCCGCGGTCACGCCCCGCTCGGCTCCCCGCCGGCCGGACTGCGGGGTGCGCTTGCCCGCCACGGACCCCGCCCCGCCGCGCCCTGCCCCGCCGCGACCCGTCCCGCCGCGGCCAGCGCCGCTGCTGCGCCCGCCGCCCGCGCGGCCCGAGCCACCGGGCCCGCCGCCGCTGCGTCCCGTACCACTGGCACCGCTCTGGCGGCTACGACCCGACATGCTCATGACCTGCGTCCTGTTCGTCTTCTAGGTGATCGGGGAGGAATGGTGCCAGCTCGGGAAGGTCCCCGAGGCCGGCCAGCCCGAGCCGCTCCAGGAAATACCCGGTCGTCTGGAACAGGATGGCCCCGGTGTCGGGGTCGGCGCCTGCCTCCTCGACCAGCCCCCGCAGCACCAGGGTGCGCATCACGCCGTCGCAGTTGACGCCCCGCACGGCGGACACCCGGGCGCGGCTCACCGGCTGCCGGTAGGCCACGACGGCCAGCGTCTCCAGCGCCGCCTGGGTCAGCCGGACTTCCTGCCCGTCTCGCACAAACCGCTCGACTACCCCCGCGCATTCCACCCGGGTGTAAAACCGCCAGCCGCCGGCGATCTGCCGCAGGTCGAAGCCCCGGCCCTCGGCGGTGTAGGCGGCGGCGAGCTCGCGCAGGACGGCGGCCACCTCTTCCGTCGGCCGCTCCACCACCTGGGCGATCACGTTCTCGGCCACCGGCTCGTCGGCGACCAGCAGGATCGCCTCCAGGCTGGCCCGCAGGCCCGGCCCGGGCTCGCCGGCCACGGCCTCCCCTTCCGCCGCGCCGGGGTCCGTCCCGGCCCCGGCCGCATCGGCCGGGTCGGGGGGGTGCGACAGTTCGGGGGGCGATCCGTTCTGCATGTCTAGTCGTCTTCCTCGTCAGCTTGGCTCGCTTCCGCAGTCGGCCCGGAACCCGACCAGGAAATGTAGAGATCGCCCAGCGGCACCACCTGATCCAGGGTGATCCGGCTGTCCCGGAACAGCTCCAGGACCGCCAGGAACCGCGCCACGACCTCGAAGGTGCCCGCGCAGTCGGCGGTGAGCTGGCGGAAGGTGGCGCGCCGCAGGTCGCGCAGCCGCACAGTCAGTATCTCAGCTTGCTCGCGCACGCTGGTCCGCGGGATATGCAGGTGGGCAGTCGAGACGGTCGGCGGGCGGCGCGGGGCCAGCACCTGCGCGGCGATCGCCGCGAACTGCCCGGGGCCGAGGCCGAGCAGGACCTCGGGCAGCAGGCTGGCGAACTGCGGCTCCATGGCGACCCGGCGCGCGAAGCGGCGGCCCTGCACCGCCATCTTCCCGGCCAGCACGGCCGCGACCTCCTTGTAGGCCCGGTACTGCAGCAGCCGGGCGAACAGCAGGTCCCGCGCCTCCAGGAGCGCCAGGTCCTCCTCGTCGTCCACCTCGCCGGCCGGCAGCAGCCGGGCGGCCTTGAGATCGAGGAGGGTGGCGGCGACGACCAGGAAGTAACTGGCCTGATCCAGGTCGAAGGCGTCGGCCAGGGCGCGGATATGGGCGATGAACTCGTCCGTGACGCTGGACAGGGCGATCTCGGTGATATCCAGCTTGTGCTTGGAGATCAGGGCCAGGAGCAGGTCGAACGGCCCCTCGAAGACGTCGAGGTGAACCTGGAAGGCGCCCGGCGGCGGCAACTGCGAGCCGCCCGGCGCGTCACCCGTATCGCTGGTCGCCATGGTGGTCATTCAGGATCCGTTGCCGCCTGCTGATTCGCGGCCGCGGCCGCACCTAGAGAACCGACGCTACCCGGTCTGTTCCGTCCCGCTGCGCAGCCGCCGGGCCACCAGGCTGCGGTCCCCCTCCGCGTCGAGGTCGGCGAGGAGCACGGCCAGGGCCTCGCGGACGATCCGGCCGCGGTCGACCGCGATCCCGTACGCCCGCAGGGCCAGCCGGGCACGCTCCAGCTCCAGCAGCTCGCTGGCGGACAGGTAGACGGTGATCTTCTGGGAGTGACTCTCCCGGCCGCTGGCCGGGCGCTGGGGCTGGGTTTCCGGAGCCCGCGCGACGGGGCGCAGCAGCTCCGAGACTCCCGGCAGGCTTACCCGCCGTGGGCGGGACCCCCGCGCGCCCCCTGCCGCCACCGGTCCAGTACCTCCTTGGCCAGCTCACGGTACGCGGTCGCCCCGTTTGACGAGGGATCGAACTGCGTAATCGGCTCACCTGCCACGGTAGCGTCCGGGAACCTCACTGTCCGGCTGATGACCGTGTGAAAGACCCTGTCGCCGAACCCTTGCACCACATTGGCCAGGACTTCACGCGTATGCAACGTTCGCGAGTCGTACATGGTGGCCAGGACCCCGTCGATGGCCAGCTTGGGGCTGAGCCGGCTGGCGACCTTCTCGATGGTCTCCATGAGCAGCGCCACTCCGCGCAGCGCGAAGTACTCGCACTCGAGGGGAACGAGCACGCCGTCCGCGCACGCCAGGGCGTTCACCGTCAGCAGGCCGAGGGACGGCTGGCAGTCGATCAGCACGACGTCGTAGTCGGGGATGAGCGGCTGCAGGACCCGGCCGAGCACGAACTCCCGGCCGACCTCGTGCACCAGCTGGACCTCGGCCCCGGACAGGTCGATGTTGCTCGGGAGCAGGTCCATGCCGTCGACCGACGTCTTGATCACGACGTCGCTGGCGCTGAGGTTGCGCTCCATGAGCAGGTTGTAGATGGTCGCGTCCAGCTCGTGCGGCTGGATGCCCAGGCCCACGGACAGGGCGCCCTGGGGGTCGAAATCGACCAGCAGCACCCGCCGGCCCTGCTCCGCGAGGGCGGCCCCGAGGTTAATGGTCGTGGTGGTCTTGCCCACCCCGCCCTTCTGGTTGCAGACGGCCGCGATGCGCGCCGGGCCATGCTCCAGCAATGGCTCGGGAACGGGAAATACCGGCACGGGCCGACCGGTGGGTCCAAGCACGCCCGGCCTGACCTCCAAGGTTCGCATGATGAATTGCACCTCCCCGGCGACCACGCGGAATACGCCGCTTGGAACGGGGACTCTAGGCGCAAACACCGATGCCGGCAAGCCGACTCACCGGTACCGGGGAAAACGCTCGGACTCAATTTACACCCCGAAACGCTGGCTACTGCGCCAAATCATGTTCCCCGCGGCGGCGGTTGCTCAGCCCAGGGCCCGCGGGTGCGCGGCGGCGTAGACCTCGCGCAGCCGGTCGACCGTGACCAGCGTGTACACCTGCGTCGTGGTGACCGACGCGTGGCCCAGCAGCTCCTGCACGACGCGGACGTCGGCGCCCCCGTCGAGCAGGTGCGTCGCGAACGAGTGCCGCAGGGTATGCGGCGACACCTGGGCCAGCCCGGCCCGGGCCGCGGCGGCCCGCAGCGCGCCCCAGGCGCCCTGCCGGGTGAGCCGGCCGCCCCTTGCGTTCAGGAAGACCGCCGCGCTGCCCGGGCCGCGCCGGGCGGCCCGGGCCAGGACCGGCCGCGCCCGGATCAGGTAGGCCTCGACCGCCGCGCGCGCGTAGCTGCCCACGGGCACGACCCGCTGCTTGTCGCCCTTGCCGCTGAGCCGGACCACGTCCGCCACCAGGGTGCTGCGCGACTCCCCGGCCAGGTCGAGGTCGTCCACGTCCAGGCCGACCGCCTCGGAGATCCGGGCCCCGGTCCCGTACAGGAGCTCCAGCAGGGCGCGGTCCCGCAGCGCGGCGGCCTGCGCGCTGTCAGCGCTGCCGCCGCTCGCCGCGGCCGTAGTGCCCGGGCCGCCGGCCGCGGCCAGGAGGCGCTCGATCTCGGGCAGCGAGATGGCCCGGGGCAGCCGCCGCGGCGGCGCCGGCGGCCGGACGAGCCGGGCCGGGTCGTCGGGGGCCAGCCCCTCGGTGAGCGCGAAGGCGTGCAGCCCGCGGACCGCGACCACCGCCCGGCTGGCCGAGCTGGCCGCGAGCGGCGGGTGGTCGCCGTCGCCCTCCCGGAGCCCGGCCAGGTAGTCGGCCACGTCCTGGGTGATCACCGCCTCGATCTCGGTGCGGCCCCGGCCGGCCAGGGTCGCCGCGTACCGGTTCAGGTCACGCTGGTAGGCCTCGAGCGTGTGGGCGGCCAGGCCCCGCTCCACGGTCAGGTGATCGAGATACCGGCGGATGGCCGCGGGGACCGTGGTCAGCTGAGCACCTCCGCGAGCGGCCGGGCGGGCAGGCCGTGCGCCTGTGCCACGGGCAGGCAGGTGATCTCGCCCTCGTAGGTGTTCAGGCCGCCCGCCAGCGGCTGGTCGCGGCGCAGGGCCTCGCGCCAGCCGTGGGTGGCGATCTCGACGACGTAGGGCAGCGTCACGTTGGTCAGCGCGTAGGTCGAGGTGTGCGGCACCGCGCCCGGCATGTTGGCGACACAGTAGAAGAGCGCCTCGTGCACCCGGTAGGTCGGCTCGGCGTGGGTGGTCGGGTGGGAGTCCTCGAAGCAGCCGCCCTGGTCGATGGCGATGTCGACCAGCACGGCGCCCGGGCGCATCCGGGATACCAGGTCGTTGGAGACCAGCTTCGGGGCCTTGGCCCCCGGCACCAGGACGGCGCCGATGACCAGGTCGGCGTCGAGGACGGCGCGCTCGATCTCGTAGGCGTTGGAGGCCACGGTCTGCATGTGCCCCTGGTAGATCGCGTCCGCCTGGCGCAGCCGGGCGATGTTCCGGTCGAGCAGCAGCACCTCGGCCTGCATGCCCAGGGCGATGGCGGCCGCGTTCATGCCGGACACGCCCGCGCCCAGCACGACGACCTTGGCCGCGTAGACGCCCGAGACGCCGCCCATCAGCACGCCCCGGCCGCCGCCGTCGCGCTGCAGGTGATGCGCGCCGACCTGGGGCGCCATCCGGCCCGCCACCTCGGACATGGGCGCTAGCAGCGGCAGCGAGCCGTCGGGCAGCTGGACGGTCTCGTAGGCGATCGCGGTGACCCCGGCGTCCAGCAGGGCCTCGGTGCACTCGCGGCTGGCCGCCAGGTGCAGGTAGGTGAACAGGACCTGGCCCTTGCGCATCCGGTGGAACTCCTCCGCGACCGGCTCCTTGACCTTGAGGATCAGGTCGCCGGCCAGCCAGACGTCGTCCGCGGAGGGCAGGATGGTCGCGCCGGCCGCCGCGAAGTCCGCGTCCGGAATCCGCGAGCCGGCCCCCGCATCCTGCTCCAGGTAGACCTCGTGGCCGTCGCGGACCAGCTCGTGCGCGCCCGCCGGGGTGATCGCCACGCGGTACTCGTGATTCTTGACTTCCCTGGGCACGCCGACTTTCATGACGCACGTCCCTCCCTCGTTCACGGGTCCGCCCGGCGCCGTTGCCGGGCGGTCCCCTCGCAGCCGCGGCTACAAAATCTCCGGCGCCCCGGTTTCGCGGAGGCCGCCGAATCCGATCTTGATGGCGGCATACGCGGACAAGATACCTACCGCGGCCACCCCGTTGTGCAGGTGACCGGCGAGGAATCCGCGGGCAGC
>Ga0193728_1000139_pt1 | contig 31316 bp, 41 predicted proteins | sample U1c1metaG_FD_143037 | JGI IMG/M metagenome (GOLD analysis project Ga0193728, IMG submission 143037) | Soil microbial communities from a riparian zone of the East river system, Colorado, United States - U1c1 | ecosystem: Environmental > Terrestrial > Soil > Riparian zone | place: USA: East River... | reverse complement strand
GACGAGAGGCCTGTGCATGACGACGAAGCGCCCGTGGTACCCTCATTACGTCCTCGATTATCGCGCCGACACGTCGCATCTGACGTTGGAAGAACACGGCGCCTATCGGACGCTGATTGACGAATATTGGCTTGCTGGAGGGCTCCCTACCGACGATAGAAGGCTGGCACGTATTCTCAGGCTATCGCTTCCTGAATGGCTGAACATCAAGCCGGAAATAGCCAGCCTTTTTTTATCGAATTGGAAGCACAAAAGAATCGAAAAAGAGCTGAAGAATTCTCGCGACAGAAGAAAACATGGCCAAAAAGGAGCTTCTAAGCGTTGGGGGAATAAGGTAAAATTGGAAAATGCCCAACAGATGCCCGAGGATATGCCCGAGGATATGCCCGGGGAATGCAACTTCACACTTCACAATAAGAGAGAATCTCTACACCTAGATCTAGATCCTACAGAGATAACTAAGATTCGTACCTCTCCCAAGAATTGTCCAAGTAAAACTTGGACTTCGCTGTTTGATGAATTCTGGCAAGCTTGGCCAAACAAGGTTGGGAAACCGGCAGCGCGGAAAGCGTTCGAGAAGATTGCCAAATGCCCAGAGTTCGATTACGAAGCCATCCTCACCGGGGTCGAGCGCTATAAACGGCAAAAGCCCACTGATAGGTCATGGCTAAACCCGGCGACGTTCCTGAACGATGAGCGGTGGAACGATGAGCCCGCCGACGCAACTCCCGGCATGTTTGTCGGAAGAAGCAACGGCACGCGTGGAGCGATAGAGGCGTTTTTGAATGGCGATACCGACCCAACAGGACGCGAAAAAGGCACTAGCGAAGCTGTTCCTTTGCTTCCAAATGAGTGGCGACGAGAGTGAGCGCAATGCTAAGCTTAAAGCCTATTGGGAGGTTCTCGAAGGGCGGCCGCATCGTTTCGTGGTTGAGGCGTGCGAGTATGCCGCAAAGGGCAAGGTAGGCGACGGTAGGTTTTTGCCAACGGCGGCGGAATTGTTTCAGACAGCCGAGGTTTTTGCCGCCCGCGAAGCACAGCGAAGGCGGCCGCGTGAGGTCGAATACGCGCCGAAGAATGACCCAGCCACAAGGCAACGCATCATCGAAGGGTTCGATAAGCTTCTAGCCGATTTGATGTCCAGCACGCCCATCGACCCGGATAGGGCAACGAAGGACGCATTTCGTTGACGATGGTCGAGGGCCCATATGGCAGCAAGCGAAAACCAGGTATTGATCGCCAGGCCACTACCTTGGGGGCCGCGAAGATTGACTACTCAAAACCGATAGACATTTCGCCAAGGCTCAAGCCATATATCGACAAGCTCGCCAACGATATTGCCATGGTCAACAAGCTCGAAGAAGCCGAGCGCGCCGATGACCCAGGATCAGTTTGACCTTATACTTCACCGTATGGATGTTCTAGAGGTGCTCGGCGGAGTCGCCGTGATTGCGGTGTGCGCGACGCTGTTCATCGTCGGTTATCTAGCCAGGTTCAGGAAATGACAAATCAAACGGAAGCCTCCGACGGAAAGGGCGTCAGCCGTCTGGAGATTGCGGATAAATTGGATATCGACGAGTACACGGTAAACGCGCTTGCGCGGAAGCGAATCGTCATACGCCTTGGACATGGCCGCTATGACCTTGATGCGTCTCTCAGGAACTACATCCGGCGCTTGCGAGAGATGGCGTCTGGGCGGACGACTACCGAGGAATCGGGGCTCAACCTGCCTGATGAGAGCGCCAAATTGAAGAAGGCTCAGAGGCAGAATTACGAGCTCAAGAATTCCCTCATCGAGCACAGCGCGGTTCTGCTGGAGCATGTTCGCCCGGCGTGGGGCCGCATCATATCGGCGGTAAGGAACGCAATGCTGGCGGTCCCAGGGAAGCTTCGTTTGCTTCTTCCGCATCTGAGCCCGCAGGACATCGAGGTGATTTCGAAGGCCATCAAGGACGGGTTGAAGAGCGCGGCGCTGACCGACACGCCGCCTGCCATCGACATCCCGACCACCCTTGAGGACGAAGAATGACTATCGTCGAGCAGTCTACTGGCGGCGGTTTTCCCGTCGCTGCTTCGGCTGCCAATATCGAGCCTGCCATCAGGGAAACGCTTCGGCTTCTACTGCCGCCGCGGGACCTGACGCTTTCCGAGTGGGCTGACAAGTACGCGTATCTCTCGCCGGAGACGAGCGCGAACCCTGGCAAGTTCACGAGCTTCGGCTATCAGCGCGGCATGATGGACGCGGCCACTGACCCATCGGTTACGCAAATCACGGTCATGAAGAGCGCCCGTGTTGGTTACACGAAATGCCTCGACCACATCATCGGATATTTCATCCACCAGGACCCGTCACCGGTACTGATTGTTCAGCCTCGTGATGTTGACGCGACTGACTACAGCCGGACCGAGATCGCGCCGATGTTGCGTGATACGCCGGTTCTTCACGCCATTTCCGGGGAAGTGAAGGCAAAGGATCCTGACCAGAGAATTGTCAAGCGGGTGTTTCGAAACGGGGCGAGCGTCTCGTTCATCGGGGCCAACAGCCCTGGCGGCTTCCGGCGCATTACGGCGCGGATAGTGTGCTTCGACGAAATCGACGGGTACCCAGTTACAGGTGCCGGCAAGGAAGGCGACCAGATCAGACTTGGCACGAAGCGGTCAGAAACGTTCTGGAACCGGAAGATAATTTTGGGGTCGACGCCTACCATCAAGGGCGAGAGCCGGATCGAGAAGGCGTGGTTGGAAAGCGACCAGCGCCGGTACTACGTGCCTTGCCCACATTGCGGGGCAACGCAAACTCTGAAGTGGAGCAACCTTCGCTGGGACAAGAGCGATGACGGAAAGCATCGTCCTGAGACAGCGCACTTCGTTTGCGAGGCGTCTGGCTGCGTCATAGAGGAACGCTGGAAGCCTCAGATGATTGACCGCGGTGCCTGGGTAGCGGCGAAGCCATCCGAAGGGCATGCAGGGTTTCATATCTGGTCGGCGTACAGCTTGTTCCCGAATGCCTCGTGGCCGAATCTGGTCAGGCAATTTCTTCTGGACCGCAATGACCCAATGCTTCTCAAGACGTTCGTCAACACCGTGCTTGGTGAGACATGGGAGGACGAGGTAGAGAAGATCGAAGGCAACTCGCTTCTTCGTCGGCGCGAGAACTACGGCGTTGAAAACATCCCGGACGTCATCCGGTCATTGACGGCGGGCGTGGATTTGCAGGGCGACCGCCTCGAGGTCCAGATCATCGGCTGGGGTGACCGTGAAGAAATCTGGACTATTGATTATCAGATACTCTACGGCGACCCGGCGCAGCAGAGCGTCTGGGTAGAACTGGACAGGACCCTGCTCGCAAAATATCACACGGATGCAGGCCGAGAGGTACGCATCAGGGCGGCCTGTGTCGACACCGGTGGCCACCACGCCAACGCGGCCATCCAGTTTTGCAAGGCGCGACGCGGTCGCAACATGTACCCGATCAAGGGGTTTGCCGGGCCTCGCCCTGTTTGGCCGAAGCGCGCGAGCCAGACGAAACTGAAGGACACGATTTTCGGCATTGGCGTCGATACGGCCAAGGACGCAATCTACGGCAAGCTGAGAATCCAGAAGCCGGGCCCGGGATATATCCATTTTCCTGTCGGCGGAATTTTCGACGAAGAGTATTTCGAGCAGCTTACGTCGGAGCACGTACAGACACGTTTCAAGGAAGGGCGTCCCTATAGGGTCTGGTATCTTCCGGAAGGCAAACGCAACGAGGCGCTGGACACTATGGTTTACGCGCTTGGCGCGCACCACAGCTTCGGGCGCTCTGGCAGCATGCTCGACCCGCACCAGACAGCCCAAGTGGTCCATACGGGTCAAGCGGCCAGGCCAGTACAACCTGCATCTCCGTTCCCGGCGGCAGCGAAACCACGGCGTTCAATTGCGAGTCTGCTTCCGAGGTAGGGATGTTGGACGTGGCAACGAAGCTCGCTCTGCTCGCTTTCTTCGTGTTCGTGTTTTCATGGATTCTTGACCTCTATGGTGGGTGAAGCAACATGAGCATCGGGGACATCGTCGGCACCGTCGTTATTATCTTCATCATCCTTTTCATACTCAACAAGGTCTAAAAAATGGCACTCATCCCGCTTGCAATTCAAATCCTGTGGCTTCTGATCGGCATCATCGTCATCCTTGGTGTGGTCTGGCTGGTGTTCCTGGCGCTCAGTCAGTTCGGGATGATTGTTCCACAGAACATCAAGAACGCGGTCTATCTGATAATCCTGATCCTGATCATCATCTTCGCATTGACCATGCTGAGCGGGGCAGGTGGCGGCATGTCAGGGGTCCGGCTCAAATAGCCATGCCCAAAGAAAAGATAAAAGTCGACCCTGAGACGAAAGCCAAGCGCCGTAACTTTCGCGACGTGATACGTGACGAAATCTACGGTGCGGCCATGAAGGCTGGCGGAGAAGTCGTGGTCGCGGGCAAAAACGTCATCCGCCTTGATACCAAGGACGTCGACAAAATCGCCAAGAGAATCGCGAGGCGATGGCTGATAGGGCCGAGATGAACGATTGGGACGTGGCGTTTATCATCCTGCCGATGATGGCGATGGTCTTCATCGTCGCACCAGCCATTATTTTGAGCAAGTATGCAGCAAAACGACATGTGAGTGAGCGGTCGAAGTTATCTTCCGCCTTCGTCACAGGCTGGCTTTGGGCGCGTTCCGTCGATGCGAGGTTGGGATGCTCGAGGAGATAGTCATAGTTGCGATGCTCATTGTTATCGTTGCCGTTTTAATGGCATGACGTGATCCTGCCACTTATCCTCGCGGCCAACGTTTACTTATGCGACCCGCATGGGCTCTGTTCATGGCAACACGACTGGGTAGGCATAGGAGACAAGCCGTGGCCAGTGCCGCGACACTATCCTGGCTGGTGGGGACATGAGAAGACAAAGAGAAGGACGTGCAAGCGCGGCGACCCGCATTGGAAAAATGATTGCAATTAATTCGTAGGTAACATTATGCCTGAGCCGAGTGGTGATTCCTATTCAGGCCCATATTCCGGGCCATCCTACTTTGACAGACGTCGCGATGAAATGGCAGCTGCAGGAAACTACAAGAACGGAGACTTTTCTGGCAAATACGCAAACATATTACAGACGCTGACGGTTGTGGCGATAGCTGTTGGCGGCATCTATGCGGCCATCATCATGCCATTGCACGAACAACTGATAGAAGTGAAAGCGGATCTGGCACGCGTATCCTCCGGTGATATCCAGAACCTTGAAAAAACCAGCGATTTCTTTATTGCCCAAATGAAGGGAAAAATTACACGGGAGGAGCACGAGGAGTTCAAGCTGCGGGAAGACAAGACGATTGACGGAGTCAAGTCGGAGCTTCAAAGCGCTAAGTCGGAGATTGCCTACCTCCGCGACAATCAGGTGACCCGGGCGGAGCAGGTCAATCACTGGGACCAGCAGAAGGAGAACCTGGCTGAAGTGCGCAAACAGATAGATGACCTGCGCAAAGATTTTGGCGGACAATATACCGTCTCCCAGAAGCTACTAGACATACAAAAACAACTCGACGATATGAGGGCGTCATCTGCCACTTCCCACGTGCAGTTGAACAGCCCGTCGCCAACTATCACTGTGCCATCAAGGTAAATAAGAGTGAGGCGCTGGGATGAAAAATATTTCTGTGGCGGCATTTGTAATCTGGACCAGCCTCGCCACTGTCGTCGCCCACGCTGATAAATCTGATCCTCACCATGCCGCAAAGTCGTGCCCTGATGGTTATACCGTTAACGGCGATATGTGCATACCTATTACAACAGTGTGCGAAGGAACAGGTCCAGCAGCTGTTGTGGAGGCTGTCTGTGCTGCGATCATTAATGCGGCGCGGGCGGCGGCTAGCAAAGTAAACGATCTTGGCCAATGACACACCGCAGCCGAAGAAGACGGGGCTACGAAGGTCGACGAGACACATGGCGGCATCTCACTCCTGAGGTAATGGCGCTAGTCAAATCCAACCTTCTTGAAATTAAAACCGCATGGGAGACACCAGATGGCGAAAAGCGACAAGAAGCCAAAGAGCGACAAGGCGAAACTGAAGAAAAAAGGAAAAGGCAAAACGAAGGCAGCTAGTAAGTGACGAAAGCCGAGGACATCGAGGCCATCCTGACGAAGGCGAGAAATGCGGCGCAGCACCCGATGTGGATAAGCGTGCGCCGGGTTCATATCAACGGAATTGGGCGTGTCGAATTCCCATCCTGGCTTTCCGAGTTGTGGCTGCTCGACGGTCACTGGGAGGAGACAAGTGCGCGGTTCCTGTCCAAGGATCAATTTGTCAAAGAGCTCGAGGACGTACTCGCGGTGGTGAAGGATCAACAGCATGAAGACGAGCTGCAAGATTTGCGTCGCGGCTAGGAACTTGTGGGCGCGCGCAGTCAAGGCACGTGCTGTGATACGGACACGCAAGAATATCGACACCGAAGAAACGCTTGCGGAGAACTTTCGTCGGTATGAGATGTGGCGGGATAGCTGCTTCACGTCCCGCGCCGGTAAAGAAGGATAAACCGAATGCGGTGGGATCCTAATGCGACCGAGTTTGCGGGACTTCCGGCTTCGACGCTCCGAGGCTATCTCGCGCAAGCCCAGGTGGCCTACCAGAATTTGATGATTGGCGGACAGCCGCAAACAGTTTCGTATGAAGGCAAGAGCGTTACCTATCGCGTACCGGACATGGGCGCTCTCGCCCAGCACATCATGTATCTTCAACGGATGCTCGGGAACCGCGCCGCACAGCGGCGGGCTCTGAGGCCATATTTCAGATGAGCGGCGATACCATCCAGGCAATTATTCTGGTGGCTGGTGTCATGTGGTTGGTTGCTGCATCTATCGGGCCGTGAGATGAGGAGTCGCGAACATGGGCTTGGTCAAAGCAGGCGTTAAAGGCGAGACTGCAATCGCGGGTGGCGCCACGACGATCCCTGGCAATCTGTACACGATCTTTCACGCGACGATTCCCAACCAGAACGGCATCGTCAAGGTGTGCCCCGTGGGCCAGGTCACAGCGACCGCCATGCTGGCAGCGCTTGGGTTCAGTGGGGGCACCGCCGCGCCGACGAACATACCTGCTCGTGCTACTGGCGTGCAGGCCGGGCCGCTCGACGAGGGAAACGATGTCTTCAACGTTTGAGACGCCCAAGGTCAGCGCCATCCCTATCAGAACGGTCGCGCGGCAAACGGACGTCGTCGACTTCAAAAGGCAACGCAGGAGACATGAGGTAGAGGCTCGCTATAAAGAACTTGTGCTTACCTGGGAGGAGCACTTTCAGTTCAGTATGAGAATGCTGAAATCCGAATACAAAATGAAATGTCATGTCGCGCAGTCGCTACGCGATGCGCAGCTTCGACTCATTGACGAAGGCCATAATGACTGAGCGACCTCCAAAGATAACTTTCTTAGACTGGGACGGTACGCCGTTTAAGCCGGTCGACCGGACTCCTGCGCAGACTCGGCCTGGCCGATCTACGCCGCGCGCGCTGACTGGAGGAAGTGGAAACTTTGGCGGTCCCCCATATGACGCCGCGGATCTATGGGGCCAGCATATGGCGGCGTGGCAGCCGATGCTGCTCAGCCCTGATGCCGAACTCAACATGTATCGCGACCGGATTGTGTCCCGCGCGCGGGATATGGTTCGCAACGACGGTTGGGCATCAGGTGCCATAACAAGAATTCTCGACAATACGATCGGCTCGCTTCTACGGCCGGTTCCGAAACCTGATTATAAGCTTCTTGCCGACGCGACTGGAATCAAAGGGTTCGATCATGAATGGTCGAACGAATACTCGCGATGCATCGATGCTCTCTGGCGCTCATGGGCGGTCGATGACATCGGACGCTATGCTGACGCAGGGCGTAACAATACGTTTTCACAGTTGATGCGGCTGGCCTTCCGGCACAAGCTGATTGACGGAGATGCGCTAGCTGTTCTTCTGTGGATGCCAGAGCGCATTGGCCGTGGCCGCGCATCCTATGCAACGGCGATCCAACTTGTCGACCCTGACAGGCTATCCAATCCTCAACTGCGTTTTGACCAACACAGCATGCGCGGCGGCATCGAGATCGATCAATGGGGAGCTGCGAAGTTCTATCATATCAGGCGTGCGCACCTTGGGGATTGGTTCAGCGCGGCGGAATCGCAAATATGGGATAAGCTTCCACGCGAGACATCCTGGGGGCGGCCAATCGTCGTGCATGACTATGACAGTGACCGCGCGTCTCAGCACCGTGGTGGGGCCGGCATTTTCACGCCGGTTCTGGAACGGCTTAAAATGCTCGTCAAGTATGATGGCACAGAGTTGGATTCCGCTATCATAAGTGCGATTTTTGGAACCTATCTGGTGTCTCCATACGACCACGAATTGATGGCCGACGCCGTCGACGACCAGGAGAACTTCCTGCCGCTCTATCAGCAGCAGCGCAAGGAGTTCCACAATCTTTCGAACATCATGATCGGGAATGCGCGAATTCCCAGTCTGTTCCCGGGCGAGGACATCAAGGCCGTCATGTCCAACAGGCCGTCGGCCAACTTCCATGCCTTCGAAAGTGCTCTCCTGAAAAATGTAGCAACTGGTCTCGGGCTATCTGCGCAGCAGGTTTCCAACGATTGGTCGGATGTGAATTACTCAAGCGCGCGTGCGGCGCTCCTCGAGGCGTGGAAAACTTTAGAGCGTAGGCGGGAAAATTTTGGCGAGGGGTTCTGCGACCCCATCCGCGCTGCATGGCTGGAGGAAGCATTCGACGTAGACGATATACCATTGCCAGCTGGGGCTCCTGACTTTCCTACTTTCCCTGGCGCGTACTCGCGCTGCAGATGGATGGGGCCAGGAATGGGATGGGTCGATCCTGTTGCTGAAAAGCAAGGTGCCGTGATCGGCATGGATGCTGCGATTTCGACTCATCAATTTGAATGCGCGCAGCAAGGTCTAGACTCCGAAGAAGTTCTGGAGCAGCGAGCCTACGAACTGAAGCGGTTCGATGAATTGGGAATTCCGCGGCCGGCATGGGCAGGTCAGTTCATAACGCAGGGTGGCGAGGGCCAGGACACGACGCAAGACCCTGCATCGAAGAATCCTACGAACGCGACCAAGGTCAGTAAAAAACCGGTGGCGGCGTAAAATGCCAATTGGATATCGTCCACACCCAGACGTTGGGTTCCCACCCAAGTCCCCTGAGGACAAGCGAGAGGAATACATGGAGCAGATCGTCGAGCATCCGTTTATTGCCGGCGCCCCAGATGACAAATCCCGCTGGGAGGCGGCTAGGGTTCTCGTCATGATGGAACTGCGCGACAACAAGGAGTGACTTCATGGCCGCACAAGCAACACAAGCCGTCATTTCCGTGGGCGCCTCGTATGTTAGCCTCGGCACGACTACGGCCGCAAGCGGCATGCTAATTTCACCGGAGGGGGAGATCGAGTTCATTGCAGCCACGGGCCAGCCGGCGGCAACTGCGGCCGGTCATCCTTTGGGAATGCAGAGCGTTCCATTCTTCTTTCCAACGTTAGTAGCTACTCAAATTTGGGCGATCTCCGTCACTGGCGTGGCTGTCAACGTTGTGGTCACCTTCTGATGACGCCATTCTTCGCCCAGCGTCTTTTCAACGTCCCGCTTCTCCTGGAAGGGAGCCGCGCGGCTGCAATGCTGGAGTCGTTACGGGCGCGCGTGGACTACGAAGTCGTCGTCCAAGAGAAAGCCGAGTATCGGCCATATACTCTCGTCGACGGGGTCGCAGTCATTCCCGTCATGGGGATTCTTGTGCATGCGCCCGGATTTGGATGGGGCGAGTGTCTGTATCAAGACCTTTCAAGGTGCATTGATTGGGCAATTAACGACGTCGATGCCTCCTGCATCGTCCTGCATGTCGATTCGCCGGGTGGAGAGGTCGCGGGATGCTTCGATCTTGCCGATAAAATCTTTGCACTGCGCAAAGTTAAGCCGATTTACGCGATTTGCGACGAGTGCGCCTACTCGGCGGCCTACGCGATCGCCTCCGCGGCGACAAAAGTCTATGTGCCGCGCACTGGTGGCGTCGGATCGGTCGGCGTAATCGCTCTGAGGCTCGATATCACGGCTTCTCTCGCCCAAATGGGCGTAAAAATCACGACTTTGCAGTTTGGCGACCGGAAAACCGACACTTGTCCGACGACTCCGCTCTCGGAAGGGGCGGAAAAGCGTCTTCAGGCCGATATTGACGCCCTCGGCGAGCTGTTTCTCTACATTGTGGCCCGAAATCGGGGCAAAACCATCGAAGAAATTCGTGAAATGCAGGCGGGAACCTTTTTAGGGCAACTCGGGGTCGACTCTGGCCTCGCCGACGCCGTTTTAACGCCTGATGCGGCCTTCCTCACCGTGATGAAGGCAAAAACGGCGATCCCTCGCCAATAACAGGAGTACCCACTATGGCAAACACGCAAAAGGCGCCCGCTTCGGTGGGTGCAATCTCTTCGTTCGCCCATCTCGCCGGCGTCCTCGCGGCCAAGGCCGACAATGATACCGAGGAAAAGAAGGACGAGGAGGATCGCAAGGAAGACGAAAAAGAGGACACCGAGGCCAAGAAGAAAAAGGCCAAGGGATCCGCGAAGGCCGAGGACGAAGAGGCCTGCGACGAGGGCGACGACATGCCCGAGAAGAAGGGCAAGAAGGCCAAGGCCGAAAAGGAAAAAGACACCTCGGATGATGATAGCGACTATGACGACAAGAAAGCTCGCCATGCAGAGCGTGTCCGTATCCATGCCATCATGACCTGCATCGGCGCCAAGCATGCGGTCGAAGAGGCCGAGCGGCTCTCCTTCAGCACCGATATGTCGGCGGAGCAGGCGATTGGGCATCTCAACGTCAAGGCGATTGAGCTCCTGTCGGCGAAGGCACTGAAGCCGGCGCCTAAGGTCGACGCTTTGCGTGATCGTATGGCTAACATCGACGTGCAGGTCGGGCCTGGTGATCCGAAAGAGCCAAGCGGCGGCACTGGCAACGCCTATCAGGATCAGGTCAGCATGACTGCGGCTGCGATCATTGCAGCGGGCAAACGGCGCCGCGGCGAGAAAGCCTAACCATTACGCGCGCCGGCGGCCCGCGCTTCTCCATTTGGCAGCACTTTTATAACAGGAGGCCTCCATGGCTTTGAATCCCACTGTCTTCCAAGACAACCCGCAACAGCCGGGCATTATCGCTGAACTTTACAACCCCGATCAGCTACTGATGGGCGGACCGTATCGCACGGAAGGTCAGGCGCTCATCTCTGGCTCTGCGGTCCTATTGCGCGGCACTGTTATGGGCCAGACCATGGAGGGCGCCTATACCGCGACTCCAGGCAAGGCGTTCGGAACCGGCACCATTACGGTTGCTCAGGTCCCAACGGGTGGCTCCGTCGCGGGCGGCGGCGGCACTCCCGTCGGCGGTGACACGATGACCATCAACGGCACCGTCGTCACTTTCGTGGCGGTTCCTAGCGGCACCGTATCAGAGCCAAGCGTAGGCAACGAGGTCGTTCTTCCAGCTGGCCTCGTGGCGGGTTCGACAGCTACGGCGGACCTCGCGGCAGTTGCGAGCGCCATTGCGTCGTTCCTGAATGGTTCGGTTGATGTCAACATCTCGAAGATGTCATTCAGCGTTGCGGCTGCCGTTGTAACTGCGACTGCGAAGATCCCTGGCACCGGCGGCAATGCCTATACTCTGGTCGTCTCGAACGCCACCTCGCTTACCGTTTCGGCCGGAACTCTTACCGGCGGCACGGCGAACACCGGGGCTGAGACGATCGGTTCGGTCACCGCAGGACCGCAAACGCTTCCAGGTATCTACACGATCGCTCTAATCAGCACGACACAGGCGAATGTCACCAATCCTGTGGGAGAGTCGGTTGGCGTGGCTACCGTAGGTACGGCATTCGTCGATCCCCAGCTTAACTTCACGATCACCACTGGCGCGAGTATCGCGGCCGGAGATACGTTTGTGATTGTTCCGGCGGCTGTTGGCGCGAGTGTCTGGAAGAAGGCTGTGGCAACCGCGACGGACGGAACCGAGGTGCCCACCGGCATTCTGCTCGATACCTCAGACCCGACCGGCGGAAACGTCAACTCGGGCATCCTGCTTGAGGGCGCTGTCAACGGCAATGCACTCATCTTCGATCCAAGCCTCACTTTGGCTGGGGTCAAGCAGGCGCTCCGCCTCTGGAATATCTACGTCAAGGCGTCGCTCTCGTCTGCGCCGCCGCAATAATCAGCCCGGCCAGCTTCGGCTAAATCGCATCATCATTTTAAGGAGTCACTACAATGGCCGTTAACGCGCCGGGGCCAGGAATCAACGCCATTCTCGATACGAATGTGTTGATCCAAGTTGTCCCCAATTTGCTACGACCCACTACCTTCCTCCTCGACAAATATTTTCCCAATCTTGTCACCTCTGACACCGAGTATGTGTCGATCGACGTCGATATCGGCAAGCGCCGTATCGCGCCGTTCGTCTCGCCTCTTGTCGAGGGCAAGCTTGTCGAGCAACGCCGCATGCAGACCAACGTCTTCAAGCCGGCGTATATCAAGGACAAGCGCGCGCCAGACTTGCGCAAGCCGATCCGTCGTATGATCGGTGAGCGTATCGGCGGCGACATGTCCGGTTCCGAGCGAGAAATGGCGAACATCGAATTTGAGATGACGGACCAGATCGATATTCTGACCCGTCGCCTTGAATGGATGGCAGCTCAGGTTCTCCAGAACGGAACCGTGACGATCATTGGAGACGGGTTCCCGACCCAATTGATCGATTTCGGCCGCGATCCATCGCTGAGCGTAACTCTTACGAGCACTCTGCAGTGGACGATTGCAAACGTCGTTGCTGGAACGGCAACCCCGACGCTCAATATCGAGGCCTGGCAGCGCCAGATTCTCAAAAAGAGCGGCGCCACTGTTACGGACATCATTTTCACGACCTCAAGCTGGGAAGGCTTTATCGCCGACCCGCTGCTCAAGGGCGCGATCTACTATCCGAAGCTGGGCGAGTTCGGAAACGCCATCGACCCGGGTGCGCGTATCGAAAAGGGAGCTGTCTACAAAGGGCAGTGGGGACAATACTCGCTGTGGATCTACAACGAGTGGTATGTCCAAGTCGACAGCGCGACCAATCTTGAGGTCGAATTGCCGATGCTGACTGATGGCACCGTCATTCTTGTTGGCCGGGACATGATGGGAACCCGCGCGTTCGCGCAAATCCTTGATCCCGCGTTCAACTACGCCGCGCTTCCGTTCGCCCCGAAGACCTGGGTCGATAATGACCCGGCGCAGCGTTACCTCATGATGCAGTGCTCGCCTATCGTTATTCCGGCGCGCCCGAACGCATCGTTCTCGGCCAACGTTTGCACGGCTGTCTTCAACTAATTCTGAATCAGCCCCGAAATGACCTGAGCAAGGCGGGGTAATTCCTAGCCGTAAGGGGCGGCTGTACCGAAAGGGCGGCGGCTCAGGTCCTAAACTGAGGATAATCATAACAATGCTTAAATACGTCTTCATCTTCGCGCTCGCCATCACTCCCGCGGTTGCCGCTGACCTGGCGCCAAAGAAGCCCGCAGCCCAGGAAAAGTCCATGGGCAAGGACAAGACCACGACGGAGGAAAAGACAACCATCGAGAAGAAGTCCAAGACGGACAGCAATGACAAATCCCTTCAGGACAACGGCAAGTTCAAGGAAGACTGCGATCCGACGAAGGAAGTTTGTCCCGATAAGAAATAAATTGGAGCTTTGAAAAATGGTAGAAGAAACAAGACGCCGCGGCCGTCCGCCGCGCGTCATCGACGAAGGGGAAGTGGTCGTGCCACACTGGGACGATGACCTTCCAACTGAGCGCGTAGTCGTCGCGCGGGGCAGGACAGTACTGGCCCCGCACCCGACCGAAACGCAGATCGTAAGGCAGGGCGAAGACGGGCGTCCAGTGAGAGCTCCGATATCGGTTACCTATGAAGAGGGATTCGAAATAGAGCTCGATAAAAAGGAGGCAGAGCGTCTCATCTCACTCGGCATCGTTCATAAGCCCGGAGAGCCTGAGATATACCCTGCCGCCCTGTCTGAGGGCTCGAGAGTCGTCGAGCTCGGGCCGCCTCGGTCGCCGGTCAATCAGGCAATGCGGACGTAGCATGGACTTTGACACGCTCGTCCTCAATCCTGCGCAAAATTCCTTCGGGAAGCCGCTCACAATCAATCCGCTCTTCTCCATACCCGGCGCCGCGCCCTATGCGGCGCGCGGGATATGGACCGTCAAGGTGGTCGACATCATCCTCGATGATGGCGGCCAGCTGACGACGCGGACGCTTGAGATTGATGTGCGGCTATCTGAATTGCCGATACTTCCTATGCAGGGGGATCAAATCACGATCGTAGGGGACGTGCAGACCGAGTTCTCCGGCGTCACTATAGGGTCACAGATTGTTCTGCAGGTCGATGATGTCAGGATGGACAGCGGCGGTGCGGCAAAACTTATCATGAAGCGAGTGACGGACCTGTGAGGCACCATCATGAAAATCATGATTCTGTCCGTCCTCGCATTAATGCTTATCCTTGCGCCGCTTAAAAGCGAGGCATCCACGTGCCACGCTCATACGCAATCCTGGCACCAAACGATCCTCAATCTCGGCGGCGTAGAAGCAGGCGCTCTTCTAAGAATTTATGCGGTTGAAGGGTTGAATTGCTATGTCGGCGACCATGGAAGGTCGTTCGGACCATTCCAGCTTCGCTATCCCGGCATGGGCTCTATCTTCACGCGGCAAACCGGCCTGAACGCGCGCAACCCACACACCGTTCCTGCGCAGATTGCCTTTATGAGGCGGTGGGGTTCTTCACATGGTGGATTTTCTAGCAGCATTTGGCATGGTCTTCGTCACCATACTCTTCATTCTGTGCATCGCCACCATCATCACCGTCATCATTGGCGCCATTAGACGATGACCGTTTCAACCCACGCCGTCACAATCCGCGATTACGCGTTTGACAGTCTTGTCCCTATGACGATCAACGGCCGCGGCATGAAGAGCGCCCGCAAGGCGCCGATTACGACAGTGCAGCCGGAACAATTGCCGGCTCTTGGCGTGTTCATAGTTGCCGAGGACGAGACGCAGCTCGATGCTTCCAAGGGAGTGACTCAGCCGAGGTTCAAGGACTCGCTGGTTCTTGGACTGTCATGGGTCTTTATGGCGTCCGATGAGCAACTCATGGACGGGACGCTTGATGTTTTCGTCGGAAAGGCCAAAGCGCGCCTTCTAGGCGACACGCAATTTCTTCTTCTCTACGAATTCACTGAGCTGGTCACCCGCGAATATGTCTTCTCGAAGGTCGGCGAATCCTACATCGCTGAAATTCGCGTGCGGATGCATATCAGCTTCACGAAAACATACGAGCCGCTCGCGCCCTACGATCTCAATCTCATCGATATTCAGACCGAGGCGCCTTCTGGAACGACTATCATCGAAGTGCAAATTCCGATCGAGGTCGGAGACCAAGAGGACTGAATCAATGGCCAAAATTATGGTTTACCCGACAAAGGCTTCCGCGCTGAATGTGGCGCATCCAATTGATGGCAAGCCGAAAGTCGGAGGCTGCCTATGGGAGTACGACGGCGAGACATGCCGCGGGCTCGTGGACGGATGGCTAACGGATGACCCGGCGAAGCAGTGGCGCCCGGAAGAGAAGCCAGCATACGAAGGCCCGGAATAACGGCCGCAAGGAAACTCGAGAAACACCAGCCCGCTTCGGCGGGTTTTTTATTTGCCAATTAGGAGGCCACTATGTCGGTATCAACCGGACTTCCCGCCAACTGGAACGTCCCATTATTTTGGGCAACCGTCGATGGTTCGCTCGCTGGGAATCTAACCCAAAACCAGCCGGCGCTTCTCGTCGGCCAGTATAATTCAACCGGAGCGAATGCGGGAACAGCGACAGCAAACGCACTTGTCGCGGTTGGCTCTCCTGCGCTTGGACAGCTGCTGTTTGGCAGAGGCTCCATGCTCACGCGCATGGTCAATGCGTTTTTCAAGGTCAACCCAAATCAGCTTCTGTACTGCATCCCGGTCCCAGATCCGGGCGCCGGAGCCGCGGCTACAGGGACGATCACTATCGCAACGGCCCCAACTGCTGCCGGCACGCTGTTCATTTATATTGCAGGGCAGCTCGTCCAGGTGTCCGTTGCGGCTACAGACACCGTGACCATTGTGGCCACAAACCTTGCGGCTGCGATCAATGCCGCAGTAGATCTGCCGGTCACTGCCGCATCCTCGCTTGGTGTCGTCACCTGCACCTGCATTTGGAAGGGCCTCACCGGCAACGACATCACATGCATCCCGAATTATCTCGGTGGCACCGCCGGGCAGATTTTTCCGCTTGGGCTCACAGTGACAGTGCCGCCTCCGTCTACCACGAATGCGTGGTTAACTGGAGGAACTGGCGCTCCTACTTTTACAACTGCTATCTCCAACATCCAGGCCAATCAATTCTTCTATGTCGGCATGCCGTACAACGATTCTGCAACGGAAGCGGTGTGGGCAACGGAATTTGGCTTTGGAGCGACCGGCCGCTGGAGCTTCTCGCGCCAGCAATACGGGTTTGTCGTCAACTCTTATCGCAATGACTTCGCGGATGCGATCACTCGCGGGCTATCGACGAATGCTCCGGTAATTTCATCGATGGCCATCGAGCAGCAAGCACCTTCACCGATATGGGAATGGGCGGCGGCATATTGCGGGTTGGCTGCGAATGCCTTTCAAGATGATCCAGCGCGCCCGCTGCAGACTTTGGAAATGCTCGGGGTCCTGCCAGCGCAGCTTCAATTTCGCTTCTCGCAAGCTCAGCTCAATAATCTGACCAACTCAGGGTTCGCAATTCAGGCGGTTGCTCCTGATGGCAACCCCATGATCCTGCGAGAGGCGAGTCAGTACCAGTTGAACAGCTTTGGGCAGGCAGACACTGCATTTGCATTGCTCACCACACTTGCGACATTGGCGTTTCTGCTGAGCGACCTGAAGTCCGCGATTACGACAAAATTTGCTCGCGTGAAGTTGGTGCCGGATGGAACGGCCTATGGCCCAGGGCAGGCGATAGTTACGCCTAAAACAATCTTGGGAGAACTCATTGCCAGGTTCATCATCGCCCAGTTCAACGGTCTGGTGTCCGACGTCACGGACTTCACCAACAATCTCGTCGTTCAGATCGATAGCACAAATCCTAACAGAGTGAATGTTCTCTGGCCGCCACAGCTAGCCGGGGCGCTGAGAATTTTTTCCGTGCTGGCGCAATTCCGTCTGCTCTTTCAGCCGAATGTGTCAGGGGCTTCTACGTCCATTGGCCTGTAAGGTGCTGCCTCATAATTCTTGGAGACTACCATGGCAACTTCAAATGTTAATCGCATAGGCGGCACACTCAGCTTTCGTGTCGACGGCAACCAATTCGAGGCGCGTGGCGCATTCATGGTGACTGGCATGATCGTCAAGCGAACCGGCGTTGCAGGCATGGATGGTGTTCATGGCTACATCGAGGTGCCGATCGTCCCTGAGATCAAGGGCGAGATTTCGATCGGCAATAATTTGTCGATTGTGCAGCTCGAAAACATCACTCAATCGACTATCCAAATCGATCTAGCCAACGGCAACAGCTATGTTCTTACGAATGGCTGGTATGAGGGTGGAAGCGTCATCGACGCCCACGATGGCAAGGTGGCAGTCATCTTCCAAGGGGTAACTCTGCAGGAAATAACCTGATATGACCCATGAGAAGAATGACACGGAAGGCCTGGAGGCGCTTCCATCAGACTTGGAGCAGGACAAGGATCATATCTACGTCAAGCTTATAAAGCCTATACCGGCCTATACAGAAACTATCAGCATCATCAAGATGCGCATGCCTACGGGCGCCGACCTGCTTCGCGTTGGCAACCCTGTAGACTTCGATCCTGTTTCTGACCCGCCTAAAATCACCCACAATATGCAGCGCGTTCAAGCCATGGTCGCGCGCCTGGCCAACATACCTAGCGGTTCCATTGAAAAAATGGCGCCTCAGGACCTGGTGGCCTGCTCCTGGGCTATCACCCCTTTTTTTCTGCCAGCGGCGGGTCAGGCCTGACGTCTGCATGCATCGATTTGGCGTTCTTGTTTCATGTTTCCCCTTATGAGTTTCTCGACAAATCTCCTGATGAAATTGAGCGATTGTGCCAAGCCGTCAATCGGCGGATGCGCGAGCGCGAAAGCGAATGAGGTCGTCTGATGGCAAGCCAGGCTGACACACTCGCACTCACAGCCGCCGTCGTTGATGGCTTTTCGGGCCCGCTAAAAGAGCTTGTTAAACAGCTCCGGACCTTCGGCGACTATGAAAAGGTAGTCCACAAAGAAGGCTCGAAATTCGCGGTCCAGCACCGCAACGCGTTCGAAGACCTGCGCAAATCCATGAAGGGCGGCGCTGAGCAAATCAAGGGCGCACTTTTGCCCGCGATGGTCGGGCTGGGCCTCGGCGCGGTTACGGCGGCCGGGGCGATAGAAGGTATCTCCCGCGCCATCAAAGAGTTCGCCGGAACGTCTCGGGACCTCGACCAGCTCAATCGGGCCACCGGTCTTTCGTACGACAAAATCCGAGCTCTTCAAGAGCTTACCGAGCGGCTCGGCGGTTCGAAGGACGAAGCCTCGGCCGGCATCCAAAAATTAGCGGCCAGCCTTGAGCAATTGCAAAAGTTCAACACCGGACCACTCAATGAGCTCGGCCCGCTTATACCGAAGGGTGGCGAGGGCACCAAGTTCAGAAACGAACTCAAGGGAGCCAAGGACGAAGCCGACGCGCTCGCGATAACCTTCCGAGAATTGCAGAAAATTCCGGAGAAGGGAGGGGGAAGAGAGAAGGTTCTTGGAGTTTTAGGCCTACCGCCAGAGTGGGCGCATTACACCAAGGAACAGCTCGACGATATCGAAACTCATATGACGCATATGACCAAGGAGCAGGTCGCGGCCGGTCTCGCGGGGCAACGAGCTTTCGACCGATTGCGGGAAAGCGTTGGATATCTCAAGGAGGAAATAGGTGCCGGGCTCGCGCCGACATTGGAGGATATCGTCAACTCGATACGCGAGTTCGTGCACGAGCATGGCGCGCAAATGGCCGAGATCATGAAGCGAATTGCTGCAGCAATTCGTGACTTCGATTGGAAGGGGTTCGGGCAACAGATAAGCGACCTTGTCGGTTATTTTGGCGGTTGGGCGAACGCATTAAAGCTTGTCGTCGGGGTAGCTCTTGTCGCATGGCTGGCTCCCGCCGCGGCCGCTATCATTGGGATGACCGCTAGCGTTGTGGGTCTTTCCGCGGCAGTCGGCACAGGGCTTGTAGCAGCGATAGGGAGGGCAACTGCCGCGTCACTCGCCTTCGGGGCAACGCCGCTAGGGATGGCTATTTTGGCCGCTGGCGGTATCGCGGCGCTCGCAATGCCGCAACCGCTCAATGAGGGCGAGGACGAGGCGGCTAGGCAACGCAAATATGGGCAGCATGCCGGCCCCGGCGCTCCGCCAGCCCTAACCCCCCTCGGCGCGGGAGCGCCAATCGAATTCAAAAAGAACGTCAAGGAAGGTGTTTTTGAGGGCGTTCTACAGGCCTTCAAGGATTGGTGGAGCCTTGCTACCCCAGGGGGCGCTGGCGGCCCTGGCGGCGGCCCCGGGGGCGGCCCCGGGGGCGGCGGTGAGCTTACGGGCCCTGGACGCGGCCCGCGGGCTCTTCTGACGCGTAGTGGTGGCGATAAGGCTGGAGGTGGGTTACGCGCTAATCAGAGCGAGGCCTATCAGGCAGCGATTGATGCTGGATATAGCCCAGATGCGGCCAAAGCGATTACCGCAAATCTTAGCGGTGAGTCGCTCGCAAATCCTGCAAATACCAATATGAACAACGGCCAGTATGCAGCTGGTATGGTGCAGTGGGATAAACCGCGGTCGGAAGCTATTAAGGCGCATTTCGGCAAAGCTCCGCAGGATATGTCTATCGGCGAGCAGATGAAGGCGTTCAAATGGGAGGTTGATACAAATCCGAGGTTTGCAAAGACTAAGGCCGCGCTGTCTGGCGGCGGAAGTTCGGAAGGCATGGTGGACACGCTCGTTCGTGATTATGAGCGGCCGAAGTATCCTGATTCTGATGTAAGTAAGAGGCTCAGATTCCTTCATGGACTTGGTGATGTAGAGTCAAGATCTGGCGGCTCCCCTGCTGACGTTGCAGCGGCTGCGAAAGCAGGCCCTGGTGTCGTCAAATCATCGTCAGCTGCTGCGGACTTTGCCAAAACGATGCAAGGGCTCAAGGATCATGATCCAAAGGGCCATGACCTAATCGCAGAGTATTTGCAAACCGGTGGCGCCGGCATGGATCCGGCGACTCTCAGCTGGTGCGGGGCTTTTGTGAGCGCGTCTTTCAAAAAGGCGGGTATTTCTGGGCCAGAAGGCGCCAATGTCGCAACAAATTGGGCTAAGTGGGGAAGCCACGTCGACCCGAAGGATGCGCGAAAGGGAGATGTGGTTGTCAGCATGCGCGGCCTGCGGCCAGGGCAGATAGGCGGACATGTCTCCATTGCCACTGGAGCAGCAACAGATGAGGGAATCCCCGTCGTCGAAGGCGATACTAGGGCCCCGGACTACGGGCGCAGCGGCGGTCATATGGTCGGCACTGATGTTGAAAAAATCAGGCAAGGATTAGAGATTCGACGCGCTCCGGAAGGCCTCGATCCTGCTGTGCGCCGCCAGCACGAGTCAATGAACCACACGGTTACTGGACGGGCCGGCGTCGATATCAAGCTTGCCGGTTTTCCAAGAGGGACGCAGGCGAGCGCAAGAACCGAAGGCATCTTCCAGGAAGTGAAGTTGACTCGCGGCCGTCCAGGCTACGACAACCGGCAAGAAGCTTAATCACTGAGGTTCGTAATATTTATCGCCTTGCGAATCGACTGGCGTATGCTGGGGGATAAAGTTACAGTGCCCAGTAATTCTTATTTCGTTCGGCGCATACCAATTTGTGCCGTGGCCGCCGTAAAGCGTGGCACCGGTCTTCTGGTTAATTGTCATCGCGGTGATGGCGAAGGTTTCGGATTTGCGCATGCCATCGGCCATATAATGGACATGGCCAAGGCACTGCTGGTCAGAGGTGGGCCCGCGTATCTGCGAAAGGCAGCGTTCACTTTTTAGTTGCAGAATCGGCCCTGAGCAATCCTTGTCATCACCATCACGCAGCGTCTTCGGCTTGTGCGCCAAGCTCCATGCAGCGGTGCAATCGTCGGTCTTGCCGTCATAACAGTTCGCTGCCATCGCGGGCCCAGAGATCGCTGCCATCACTACGGCTGCAAGAATTGTTTTGTTCATTGTGGTGTTCCTCCTCTTAATAGGCTTAGGACATTTGCCCGTCGTTGTCAAGAGAAAAGGGCAAATGCCTATTATGTGATAAGGCTGATATATGTCGAATGGCGTAGTCACGGCCGACCTCGTTGTTAACGGCCAGACATTCTCTCAATGGGAATCAGTCGTTGTTGAGCGGGTAATTGGGCAACCGCCGACATATGCGACATTTGAGGTCGCGGAGGTTGCAAGCTCACTGACTAGCGGCATCGCCGGCTGGCGCATCGGCCCGGGAGACCAAGCGATGGTCTCTCTCGCCGGCCTGCCAGTCATGAATAATGCCTTCGTGGACTTGAGACAAATTTATTTTGATGCTGGAGTCCACCACATCCAAATCCGCGTCTACTCTGCGGTCCAGAACGTCATAACCTCAACGGTGGACGGCAAACCAGGCCAGTATACGAATTCAACATTCGTGCAGATTGCCCAAGCGGCGGCTGGCAAAGTTGGCATCAACGTCAGTCTAGTAGGTTCGCCATCTGGGGCTGACAAGCCATTTGAGCGAGTTTCGGAACATATCGGCCAGCCGATTATCGATTTTGTGTCGATGCTCGCACAAATGCGCAACCTGCAAATGACCGAGGATTCGGACGGCACTTGGGTGTTCTTCCGCGGCGATACGAGCGCAGGCGGGTCAGGTCTGGCGCTCACTGAAGGGCAGAACATTTTGAAGGCGCGCGCCTTCTTCGAGAACAATCCACTTACACAAAGGGTCGATACTGTCGGTCAGAACACTGGGAACGATACTCACTCAATGGCAGAATCACAGGACGTGTCTGCGTCGTCACAGAGTCAAACTACTTTGACTGGCATAGCGGCGCAGCGCAAGCAGACGATTCCAATGCCGATGGCTGGCGACAAGCAAGCCGCGCAAATGTTTGCCGACCATCAGCAATCGATTAATCAACTGACGTCTTGCATTATCAATGTCACGGTTCCTGGATGGTTCGCTCCGGATGGACAACTATGGATAACTAAGGTCACCGGTTCGCCGCAACAGATTGCGCTCAACAGCCCGATGATATGGCCGACCAATCTTAGTAATTCCCAGACTGTCTTTCTCAAGGCAGTGAAGCACAAGCAAAATAGTTCCGAGGGCACAGTCACAGAATTGGAACTGTGCAATCAAAATGGCCTAGGCGGACTGAATCAAGTTGACGTAAACCCGGCGGGGTAACCAATGGCGCTTCCACTTTGGCGGCAGAATTTGCAACCCGCCTCCTTTCGTGGTGTGCCGTTTTTCGTACACACGGATGCAAAGGCGAGCGGTCGCCGTATCGTCGAGCATGAATTTCCAAAGGCTGACATCCCATTTGCCGAGGACATGGGGAGGCGCGCGCGTCGGTTCAGGGTCGCGGCTTATATCCTCTATAGCCCGTCTGTTACGCCCGACTATCAAGCTGCGCGCGACAATCTCATCAACGCCCTTGAATCTGGGGCCGGCCCAGGCCTCCTTGTTCATCCGACGCTTGGCGTAGACATGGTCGTCGTCGATACGTTTTCCGATACGGAGCGTCTTCAAGAGGCGGGCGGTATCTCAGAATTCGAGATTGAGTTTTTGGAGGCCGGCTCGACGGCTTTCTCGACACCGGTGGCGAATACAAACGCTGCTGTCAACACGACGGCGCAAGCGGCCATTCCAACGTTTCAGTCTTCCCCGTCAATCGCGTCGTTGGGCGTACCAACGCCACCAGCAATATTGCCAGGGGCGACGCCAGGATCGCCGCTTGGGACGCTTTAATGACAATCACCAACACTGCTCTCAATGAGGGTGTCTCGATAGGCACGGGGGTTATAAATAAGCTCCTCGCGGCCCTGCCAAGCGCAGCATCCAATTTCCCGAGTGGCACCTCTTTCGTCGCAGCTGCAGGCAAGCTCCTTGAAAGCATGGCATCAGAGATTGCCGTGACGGGAGCGTTCTGGGTTGACCTCGCCAATGTCTTCGAGCTCGCGCGCAAAGCGGGCATGACCTATGCGTCCATGGATTCAGTGCGTGCGGCCACCGAGGCACTCACGCCAATTGGAAACGCTGGGCAGGCGATCCAAGATTACGCGATTCAGATGTCGCTCGTCGAGCTCTCCCAGATTCTCGCCGCTACGACATTTACAAGCCGAGACGGCATCGATGCGGCGCTCACGACGGTAAGCGCGGCGTTCCTCGGGGCTATCGAGACGGCGGCCAACAATTTCGATTGGGCCTCCTATCAGACGCTTATTGCTCTTCGTGGCGCAGTTGCGATCGACCTGAATAGTCGTGAACAGACCCTCCCGAGGATTGTGTTTTTCAATTTCCCAGTGACGCGGCCAGCATTGTGGTTATCACAGAGAATATACGGCTCCGGTGACAGAGCAGTAGAAATCGCGGCTGAAAATAATGTGAGCAACCCTTTGTTTATGGCGTCGCCTATCCGCGCATTGTCGTCGTAAGGAACCGCCATGCCGCGGCATTGGACACCCCGATGGACCTCGGACAAAACTCTCAATGTATTTGCACGGACCCTGCTTCAAACCGTCGACGATACGAAGTTGATGCAGGAATCTACCCAGAGTGTCTACTCCGGGGAATCGCAAGCTACGATCGAGCATATGCTCCCTTACGGCTTCACGATGGTGCCGCAGGACGCAAAGGATGGTAAGGGGGCTGAATCGGTCATCGGGTATTTGAGCGCGGGCCGCGAGCACGGCGTCGCCTTGGCTACCATCGATCGGCGCTATCGGCCAGTCAAATTCAAGCCTGGCGAAGTCGCTCTGCATGACGACCAGACGCAGCAATTACACATTGCGCGCGATGGCACATATCACTCGGTCCCAAACGATAAAAAGGTCACCACGCGCGTCATGCGCAAGGCTGACACAGTCAAGGGCAGGGGGGATTCGAGCGGTGCCGGCGGGGCAGGGCAGGCTACTGGCAGTCAAAGCTCAGACCTGGGACAACAGGCCTGGCAGCCCAAGACGCCATATGCGCATCATTCGATGGACAAGGATACGAGGACCGTCCAGCATCCTGGCAAGATAGCCCATCAGGTTACGGACACAAACGACCAATCGACCGTCGTTCACGAGAGTTTTGTAGACCAGCTTAAGGGCATCCTGCACAGCGTCCAAAAGGGCCTGCACACAATAACCATCAGCCAGCAAGGTGGGATAGTCCATAGCGTCCAGAATGCACTGCACTCCATTTCTATCTTCAATGGCATTAATCTCAAGTCCGGCAAGAATATAACCAGCACGGCCCTCGGGGCGATTACTCATATCGCGCCATCAATAAATCTCGACGGCAATTCCAGCGTCACCGGCACGCTCGGCATATCGCAGCTCCTCTCGGCGTTTGGCGGGGCCAGCATCGGGTCGGCCTCTTTCACCATCGATGTAAACGGCAACTTGTCGTCCAACTCGATGACCAGCGGGGTCACGACGCCAACGGTCGGCGACATTCTTTATCGCGGGGGCTCAAACTGGCATGTACTCGGGCCGGGGCCTCCTGGCTTTGTCCTAGTGACGCAGGGTCCTGGCCTTCCTCCAATTTGGGCGACTCCTGGAACTGTCATTGCTACATCGAATTACATCGGCGACTTTCTGGTCTCTTCGCCGCTTGCCGCATCTCTATGGAATACCGCGACCGCATCGAACGGGTTCAAGATCGGCGAGAGCGGATCTGGGACTGGCGTGCCTGTCTATTATTCCGGCGCGACTCTCGGCTGGCGCACATGCTCGACCGACCAGCCGATGGCTGGCGCTGGGGCAGGAACGGGCTCTGGCGCGGGTGGCTATCTAGGCGCTTTCCTCTTCGTCAATCTGCCGGCCTCTCCCGCATTGTGGAGTACGGCAACCGCAACCAATGGGTTCAAGGTCGGGGAAAGCGGCTCCGGCACTGGCACCCCCGTCTACTACTCTGGCGTAACGCTTGGGTGGCGCGCCTTCTCTGATGACCAGCCTGCTACTGGCGGCGGCGCAGGGTCGGGCGGCATCCCTGGCATTACAGGTGTCGGAAATTACGCTGGCGCGTTCATGGTTGGAGCGTTGCCGGGAGGCGCCCCCACGTGGAGCACGGCTACCGCTACGAACGGACGCAAGATAGGCGAAGGCGCCGGTGCCGGGACTGGTGTTCCCGTCTACCTCTCAGGCGGCGGCCTCGGCTGGCGCACGCTCTCAACTGACCAACCCATATCGGCATAATCAATGACATTGTTACGTTCATACATCGCGGCAGCGATTGCCGTAGCTATGTCATGCGTGGGCGCGCTCGCCCAAGGTCTCATCGAAGCGCCAAACCAGGTTCTAGCGACACCGGTTAGCGGAACCGGCTATCTAGCCCTTCGGACTATCGGGCTCGCCGATATCCAGTCGCTGCTCACTTTCAGTAACGTGACCGGGACAATCACGTGCGGCCAACAGCCCGTTCTAACCGGTGACATCTCTACCGCTGGATGCGCCGCGACCTTGCCGACGGTCAATAGCACGTCTGGCACATTTGGCGGCGCCAACGCCATCCCTACGTTCACCTCGAACGGTAAGGGGCTCATGACCGCGTCCGGCTCGGTGACGCCGTCGATACCGTTCACCGAACTTACCGGCTCGGCGGTATGCGCCCAGCTTCCTGCTCTGACTGGCGATATCACCTCATCGTCGTGCGCAACTACCCTTGCAAATACGGCCGTCACCGCTAATCCCTATGGCGGCACCAATTCAATTCCGAGTTTCACGGTGGACGCAAAGGGCCGGCTAACGGCGGCAGCGGTCAACACGCCCGCCATACCGATTGGCGAAGTAACCGGCATAACGAGGTCAAACCCGACCGGGACAGAATTAGCTACCGCGACCGGAACCCTTACCAGCGGGCACTGCGTTCAGATCGATGCCAGCGGCAATTTTGTGGATGCAGGCGGCGCATGCACTACTACCGGAGCCAGCGGCACCGTAGCGTCGTCGACCATAGGCCAGGTTGCGATTTATACGGGTACCACGACGGTGACCGGATCTACGCTTCTGCCGGCGGCAAATGAACCGGCGCATACCGGCGATGTGACAAACACGGCTGGCTCGCTCGCAATGACGCTCGCGACCGTTAACGGTTCGCCAACGACTGTCGGTTCGTCCACGTCCATCCCAACCCTTACAGTCAATGGCAAAGGACTTGTCACATCGACGGCACCTAACGCTGTCATCGCCCCGGCCGGGACGCTCACGGGCGCGACACTGGCTTCTGGCGTTACCGCATCGTCCTTGACGAGCGTCGGCACAATCGCCGGCCTGACCGTCACTGGCTCTCTCACGGCCACTGGGCTCATAACGAATGCCGACCTGGTCAATACGGGCACTACGGTCAACGGCGTTCTTTGCACACTCGGCTCTAGCTGCACGGTAACTGCGGCGGCTGGGACATTGACCGGCGCTACGTTGGCGTCGGGCGTCACAGCGTCATCATTGACCGGTGTCGGCACCCTCACTAGCGGAGGAACCGGTACCGGCTTTACGCTCGCGCTTGGCACCTCGACGCTCACCGGTATCGTGCCTGTGCCCAATGGCGGCACCGGGGTAGGGACGTTTACCGGGAGCAATCCGCTAATCGGTGCCGGAACCGGAAACATCGCGCAAGGAACGCGCTCTGGCAACACTACCGAGTTCGTGACGCAGAGCGGCGCGACCACGTCTGGCCAATGTGCCCAATTCGACGCGAACGGTAATACGATATCTGCCCCTTGCGGCGGCGCAATCCCGCCCGTGGAACACGGCGGCCGGCTGACGCTGCAGAATGGCGTGCCCGTGATGGCGACGACCCAGGCCAACGCGACAACGCTTTATTATGCACCTTATAAATCCGCGTTCATTGCAATTTACAACGGCACAACCTTTGCCAATTACCAGTTCACTTCTGGCCCCTCTGATAACACAGGGTTGTCGCTTGGCACGTTTGGTTCTGGCTGGGCGGCAAGCTCCGTATATGACGTCTTTGTTACGCTAAGCGGAGGTGTACCGGTTCTGTGTACTGGGCCGGTCTGGACGGCCTTTAACACGAGGTCGTCCGCAGGAAGCGTTGGGAAATTCGATAATCAATATGTAAATAGCAATGTTTCTGCGATGACATGCAGAACGTCAAACGCTGCTACTATAAGCGTGGCCCAGAATCAGGGAACATACGTAGGCACGATAGCCACAACCTCAGGTGGGCTGCTTACCTTTGTGTACGGCGGTGCCGCTTCCGGAGGGTCGCCTGGAATCCTCTACGTGTGGAACTATTACAATAGGGTTCTAATCTCCACATTTAATTTTGATACAGCGGCACAGTACATATTTAAGGGCCCAAACGCGGGCGTGGCTAATTGGCAACAAGCAAACGCCTCGTCAAACAATAGGATTTATTTTGTTGTCGGGCAAATAGAGGACGCATGCACCGTCTGGTATCAATCGTTTGATAAGGTTATTGGTGGGTCGTTGTCAGACAATTCATTCGTTCTGACTGGAATTGTGGAAAATGTCGCGGGGGTGCCTGTTGGTTCAGACGTTATCTCGTCAGGCGCAATGTGGGCGCCCGTGTCCACACCAAGCACCGGGACTACTACAACGGCAATGCAGGGGCCAACGACCACCAATTGGCCGTTCACCTGCAATCCAATAGGGCTGGATTGGATTCAGGCGGTCGAGGCTGGCGACGGGACGAATAATAATTTATTTGGGATATTTGGCGGCAATCAGCTCAATTTTACCTATCCGATGTAGGGTGACCTAATGAAGCGGCTTCTATGCGCCATTGCTGTCCTCGCCGCTACGTGGTCGCAAGCCTCGGCCCAACAAACGCTTCCCACGCTTCCGGCCGCAAGCACCCCATATTCAGGCGCCGAGCTCATCTATTGTGTGCAAGGCGGCGTAAGCAGCAAATGTGTGGTGTCGTCGCTTGGCGGCGGTATCGGGACGATAAGCAATCTAACCGTGACAGGTTCATTCATTGCGACCGGTCTAGTGACGAACGCCGATCTCGTCAATACGGGGACGACAGTCAACGGTGTTCTTTGCACGCTTGGTTCAACATGCACAGTCACCACGGGAGCTAGCGCAGCAACCCAGTCATCGCCATCAAACCCAGCTACTGTATCAAGTGGAACGGCCGTAATGGAGGGTTTGGCCGGGGCGATTACGCCTACGGGCACCGGTAAGGTGCTGCTTATCGTAAGCGGCAATTTGTCAAATGATACCGGTGCACAGTCGTGCTTTGCCAATCTAAGATACGGAACAGGAACTGCACCAACCCATGGAGCGGCGTCGACCGGCACAGGTTTGACGCCATCAATAACCACATCGAATGTCGTGTCCTTTCCATTTACGCTAAACGCCGTTGTAACTGGATTGACATTGAGCACGGCTATTTGGTTCGACGTCGCGGTCGCAGCCAGTGGCGGAAACTGTGCCCTAGGCAATATTATGATGAGCGCAATGGAGCAGTGATGACATCCTCTTGGGAAATGCTCATTGCCCCAGCGGCTGGCGACAGCGCTCCCGCGATCAATTCGGCAATCTCGTCTATGGCTTCAACCCATGGCGGAGGTACGGTCCGCTTGCACCCACTCGCTTATACGCTGGAAGCCCCGATAGTCCGAGCCAGCAACGTAAAGATAAAAGGGGCCTTTTGCGGCGCGCATCTATTCGACACGGCATTGTCTGAAGGCACTATCCTGACATGGGCCGGGGCTCAAGGCGGCGTCGTAATATATGACGCGCCCGCAGTCGGCGCGGACCGGATTGACAACGGCGGCGTATTCGACCTCTCAATCGATGGCGCGGGAGTTGCCAGAACCGGCCTCCAGTCCATGTCGTCCTATTGCGCGAAATATGCGCGCATCCATTGCGTCGGTGTTACGGCTCAAGCCTATTATTTCGGGACGCTCCCATCTCCCGCCGCGATTGCTAATTATCACTCTCGCCTTGACGATTTGACGGCGGCCGTAATCGGTCCCACGCACGGGATCGTGCTTGACGGAACTCCTGGGGCCGGCCGGAACACCTGCTTTGTGTCGGCCAGGAATTGCCACATTACCTTTCAGCATGGGGTGGCCTATGCGCTTTCCAATTGCGACGATTGCGGATTTGTCGATTGCGCAGGCTCCATGGTGCCAGGCAGCAGGGGCGCTGGAATATACTTCGGTGGCTCTTCGGACGGGAGCCTCAAGGCAGCATACGCGAACCGGTTCATCGGATGGAATTGCAATGCGCCGATTTCCGCTGCCGGCGGAACGTCACCGTCGCGAGGAAATCTCGTAGTCACCAATTCCGTTGACGGCGTCCCTGCCATATATCAAAGCACTGGCGCCACGATAACTGTTGCGAATTATGACGGAGAAGTGGGGTTCAACGGGTTTGTCAGAAACCCATTAAAGAGCGGCTGACATGGACATTCAGCTCGTTGGCCTAGATACGCCAAACATAATAATGATGGACTGGTTGCAAACTCCGACCACCGGCCAGCTCGTCGAGGGACCTGCGCTTCAGGCGTCGGTTTTCATTGCGCTTCTTAGCGATGCGATCGCTGACCAGGCCGACCAATTGCCGACCCCTAATTCGGATGACCTGCGAGGATGGTGGGGTGATCTCAACGCGCAAGCGATTTGGGGTGGCTGGCCGCTCGGATCGAAACTCTGGCTTTTGACGCGGACGTCCATCGTAGGACCAGGCGCGGCTTCCGGGGCCACAATTACACGCGTCCAGCAATATATAGCGAATGCGCTGCAACCATTCGTCGATAATAAAATTTGCAGTAGATTTACGGTGACTGCGGAACAGACGAATTCGCAGACCATTCTAGCTCATGTGACGATGTATCGAGGCCCGAAAAGTGCGATAGCGCTTCAATTCCAAGCGCTCTGGACAGAACAGGCTAGCGCGCCGGTCGTCCCAATGTTTTTGCCGCCGCCATTTCAGGGACAATGAAATGTGGCTGATTGCATTGTCTTGCGCACTATGGCTCGCCTCTTTAAGCATTATCTGGTGGGCTCTCTGGATATACGGGCTAATCCGTCATCAGCATGAAATCAACGAGGCGCTCGCTGATTATGTGTCCGCTGACCTGTTGAAGACCTGGGAAGACTCTGCGCAGGTTCTTGTAAATAAAATTCGTAATCCGGGAAAATAATCGATGCCCTGGCAGACACCAACCCTGCAATCGCTCCGCCAGCTCAATCGAGCGAATATTATGGCGGCGATGAATGCCGGGCCGATGATCCCGAACAGCATCCAGCGGGTCATGGCGGACTCGAATGCAGGGTTGGCGTTTCTCGCGCTGCTCTATCTTGACTATATTGCTCAGCAGGTAATGCCTGATACGGCGACTGACTGGCTTCCAAGATACGCTGACATTTGGCTGACGAATTTTGGCGGTGGGCAGAAGCCTGCTACTCTAGCCACAGGGACAATCACCGCGGTGGGAACCTCCGCTGGAATAATCGTCCCTCTCGGAGCGCTCCTCACCGGCGGAAGCGTCCCGTCGACCACCGGCGGCAACCCTACCGTTATGACCTATCAGGTTACCCACCAAACGACAGTTGGTTTGGCGCCCACGTCCGTGCCGATTGCCGCTATTACGGCTGGCTCTGCCGGGAACGCGGACACCGGGACAAATTTGACATGGAACCCCGCGATTGCTGGGATCAACGGTGTCGCGACTGTGGTTACGCTGACCGGGGGCGCTGACCAGGAAACGCTTGACCAGCTTCGCGCGCGACTTTTGCAAAGAATTCGCCAACCACCAATGGGCGGCGATGCCGACGATTACGTCGCCTGGGCGACTTCCGTTGCTGGCGTAACTCGGGCGTGGACGTCGCCTGGAGAAATGGGCGTCGGCACAGTCACCGTGCGCTTCATGATGGACAGCCTTCGCGCCTCGACCGGTGGCTTTCCCCTCGCTTCCG
>Ga0193728_1000138_pt1 | contig 31398 bp, 28 predicted proteins | sample U1c1metaG_FD_143037 | JGI IMG/M metagenome (GOLD analysis project Ga0193728, IMG submission 143037) | Soil microbial communities from a riparian zone of the East river system, Colorado, United States - U1c1 | ecosystem: Environmental > Terrestrial > Soil > Riparian zone | place: USA: East River... | reverse complement strand
CCGCCCCCGAGTTCACCTAGCCCGGGGGAAGCTCGTGATCCCCGGCTCCGCTGCCCCTGACCCGATGAGCGCCGCCCGCGACGACCTGGCCCGCCGCGTCGAGGCTGACAACCCCGGCTGGGAGATCAGCCATCACCTGCGCGGCTGGACCGGCACCCGCACCCGCGACCGCCGGACTGAGACCGCCGTGTCCCTGCCCGGCCTGCTGGCCCTCATGGGCATAGCCGCCGACGCCCCGGCCGCGCCGCCGGTAACCGCCCCCTGATGCTCCCGGCCCGCGCCGCCCTGTGCGCGGGCCGGGCACCACGCCCCGGCCGGCCTGCGCACGAGCCCCGCCAGCTCCCCGGCGCGGCCCGGCCCGGCCCCGCAGCCCGCACCCGCAGACCGCCCGCATGCCCCCGCCCCAGCCCCCCAGCAGGAAGGCCGCACTCGCCATGTCGCCCACCGTGCCATCACCCGCCGAGCCGTCACCCGCCGGGCCCCCGCAATCCCCCGACGGCCCCGGCGTGCCGGCCGGGATCGCGGCCATGCAGGCCCTCGACGACGCCATCGCGTTCCGCCGGGCCCGGCTGGACGCCCCGTGCCCGGACTGCGCCCCCGCACGGCCCTGCCCCGACCACTCCTGCGACGCCCGGCTGATCAGCTCCTACCAGCAGCGCCACCACGCCGAGTACCTCCAGGTCTGCGCCGCCCTGGACCTCGCCGCCGCCCGCGCGGCAGCGCAGGACAGCGACACCCAGGCCCGCACCGACCATGCCTTCGCCGCAGTCCTGCTGGCCACGATGCGCGAGGAGACCGCCGCCGGCCCGGTCCTCGCCGACCTGGGCGAAGGCCCCCTCCTGTGGTACCTGGACGGCGGCGTCCTGGCCGGGTACCCCGCCGATCTGCCCGGCGGCCCGGCCGCCGCACCCCGCAACTAAAAGTGAAGCTATATGAGCACCCGGAGCACTGCGGCAGCATGCCATGGCGGGCGAAGTGGACGAGATAGACCCCCTCGGCGCTGACCCGCTCTACGAGCACCGCGCCCGCCCCGGCCCAGCCCCGCCCGGGCCGCCCCTGGCCGCCCCGCCGCCCCGGCCGCCTCCCCGGGGCCGGCCCGGTGCGGGCACTGCGGGGCGCCCCTCCCCGCCGACGGCACCGGGCGCCGCTACGGCGGCCCCACCCACAAGCGCAAGGCCCAGCAGCGCCGCCGCCGCGAAGCCCGCGAGGCGCTGGCCTTCGCCACGATCGAGGCCGCCGCGGCCAGCGGGTACCTCACCGGGCCGGTGCGCGGCGTCCGCAGGTGCCTGTTCTGCCTGGGCACCGCGCCGCGACCCCCGGTACGCCCGCGTGGTCTACCTCAGCGCGCCGCCCGCCGGCCCGGTCTGCGCCCGCGCCGCCGCCACCCTCCCCCCGGGGCTGGCCGCCCGGGTCACCATCCGCGACCTGCCCGAGAAAGCACTGCTGTGACCATCTGGTGGCTCATCCGGCTCCGCCTCGCCATGTGGGCCCTGAAAGCCCCGTGGAACGCCGCGAAGTGGGCCACCGCAGCCGCCGTGCTCGCCGCCGCGCTGCCGGTCACCCTGGTCACCCTCACCGGGCTGGCCGGCGCGCGGCTGCGCGGCTGGCCCCCCGCCAAGATCGCCATCGTGAACCAGGCGGGTCAGCTGCCCTAACCGCCCAGCAGGCGGCCCTGTGTCGGCGGCGTAGGCCAGGGCCGCCCGGATCATGCGCCGGGTCCGAGCGCCCTCAGGAACTTGGCGATGATCGGCCCGTCAACCGGGCCGCCGTCGGTGCCGCCGGTGTTCTGGGTGACGATCGCGAACGCGATGTCGCCGTCGTAGCCTATGAGCCACCCGTCGAGTTTCAGGCGCGACTCCGGCCCGGTGCCGTACTCCGCGGTGCCGGTCTTCGCGTGCGTCCCGGCCGGCAGGCCCGTCCCCGCCGCGGTGCCGCCGGTCACGACGCCGGCCATCATCCCGCGCAGGTCGTTCACGATCCCGCCGGGCAACGGGGATGCGGGCAGCGCGTCGTCGGGGGCGCCGGCGACCAGGCGGGGGGCGCGGACGGCCCCGCTGTCGATCGACGCTGCGACGCTGGCCATCCCGAGCGGCGAGAACGTCAGCCGTCCCTGGCCCATCGCGTCGGCGGCCAGCTCGGTCGGGCTGGCCGGCGCGGGCACGTTGGCCGCGAACGCCGGCAGTCCCATCTGCGGCGTGCGCTGCAGCCCGTAGAACTGCGCCGCCGCGGTGAAGTCCGGCGGGGACAGATGGGCGGTGGCCAGGCCGAGGAACGCGGTGTTGCAGGACTCGACGAACGCGGCATTCACCGTCGACACGGGCTGGTCGCCCTCGGCGTTGTGAAAGGTCTCGCCGTCGATCGTGAGCGTGGGCGGGCAGCTGGCCGGCGAGTCCGGGGTCAGCCCGTGCCGGAACAGCGCCGTCGAGGTGAGCACCTTGAACGTCGAGCCGGGCGGATAGGCGCCCTGGAGCGCAGTGTCGTAGCCGGAGATCGGATCAGCGGCGATGGCCAGCACCTGCCCGGTCGAGGCCTGCATGGCCACCATCGCCACGTTCGGGTGCTTCGAGGTGGCCAGCGCCGCTTCGGCGGCCCGCTGCACGCGCGGGTTCAGGCTCGTGCGCACGGCCTGACCGGGATGGCCGGGGAACGTGGCCAGCCGCGTGACCGGGCTGCCGCTCGCGTTCTGGACGTCGACGCGGGTCGCCGGCGTGCCGGCCAGCGTGCGTTCTTGCGAGGCCTCGATCCCGGTCTGCCCGACGACGGCCGATGCGTCGTACGGCGCGCCCAGGGCATGCAGCTGCTGGGCGGTGATCGGGCCCAGCGAGCCGACCACCTGGGCGCCCAGGTGGGCGGTGATGGCCGCCTCGCTCGTCGAGTTCTGGAACTCAGTGCCGCGCACCGCGTAGACGTTGTCGGGACCCGGCGCCGCCTTGAGCTGGGCGAACCGGGCGGCGGAGACAGTGAACACCGGCTCGAAGAAGTCCGGGTGAAGCTTGGCCTGCGCCAGCGCGTGGTCCGCCTGCGCGCCGGTCGCGCCGGCGGCCAGCAAGGCGGCGCGAACGGCGCTCGTACTCGTGATGCGGCTGCCCACGACGCCGGCGATGACGCGGCTGACCGTCTGGATCAGCGGGACGCCTCCGGCCCCGAGGACCGGGTCACCGAGAGCGTGTCGCCGGCGCCGAGGGCCGGGTTGATCGTCTTCGGCGACCAGACGACCCGCCACGCGCCGCTGCGGTCGGTCAGGTGCACGGTGGTGACCGGGTTCCAGGTGCCCACCTGGGGCAGGTCAAAGTGCTCGGTGACCCGGGCCCTGGCCGTCTTCCCGGAGGGAGCCGTGGTGACCCGTCCGGCGGTGAAGGACGCGTGCGTGACGCCCAGCGCCGCGAACACCGCGGCGTTGACCGACCTGAAGTCGGCCGGCGGCGCGGCCACCTGGTGCCGCATCGCCGCCCAGTCGCCCCGTCCCCAGGCGGCCAGGTAACTGGACAGCGTCGCACTCGCGGACGGGGTCGCAGGTCCGCACCCGCTGAGCACGGTCGTGAGCAGGACCGCGAGCACGGCCGCGATGGGCAGCCACATCCGGCGCATCAGGCTACTTTCCCTCTTATCGGCATGAACTAGCACGCGCCATGCAACCAGCCGGTTCGCAGTATGTCCAATGCACCTACTAACTAGGACGATGCCGCTGGCCGACTGCCCCACCCCGCTGCGCTAGGGCAGCAGCAGGCAGCTGTCGCCGAATTCGTGCCACAGATACCGGGCGCGCACGGCCTCCTGATAAGCGCGATCTACCAGGTCGGCTCCGGCCACCGCAGCCAGCAGGTCGAGATGGGACGCTCCGGGTGCGTGCCACCCGGTGATCAGGCCGTTGACGACCAGCGCCGGCCGGTCCTGGCCCAGGACGAGATCGGTCCATCCGCTGCGGCCGCGCATGACGCCCGTGCTGTCGGCGGCGGACTCCAGCGCGCGCGTCGCAGTTGTGCCCACGGCGACGACCCGCCCGCCCCCGGCGCGGGTCATGTTCACTGCCCGGGCGGTGGTCTCGGGTACCGCGTAGCGCTCCGGCTGCGGCGGCTCGCCCGCGTCCTGGGACGAGACGCCGGTGTGCAGCGTGATGGGCGCGACCCCGATACCTCTCGTCACCAGGTCGGTGACGAGTTCCGCGGTGAACGGCCGGCCCGCGCTCGGCATCTCCGCGCTCCCGGGTTCGCGGGCAAACACCGTCTGGTAATCCGCCAGCGGGAACGGCATCGGGACGTAGGCGTAGCGGACGGGCCGGCCGTGCCGCTCGAGATAGGCGACCACGGCGCCCTCCACGCCGACCGTCGCCTGCCACAGCCGGATCTGGCCGCTGGGGTGCGGCCGGACCAGCGCGACCCGCACGTTGTCGGCCAGCGTGATGACGTCGCCGGCCCGGGAATCCGGCACCGGACCCGTCGCGCCGCGAGCGGGGCGAACCTCGACCACCCAGCTGCCGTCGTCGAGTGCCGTCGCGAAGTGGACGGTGACGGCCCGGCCGTCGTCCCGGGTGCCGTCGACGGCGGCGGCCAGCGTGCCGGATGTATTGACGACGAGCAGGTCGCCCGGCGCGAGGAACGTGCCGAGGGCGGGGAAGCGGGCGTGCTCGATGCCGCCGGGGCGCGCGACGAGCAGCCGCACGCCATCGCGATCCGCTGGCGGGGCCGCGGCCTCGAGACCGGCGGGGAGCTCGAACGTGGTGGTCATCGGCTGGTTTCCGACGCGGCGTCAGCCACGGCCCAGTCGGCCGCGCGGTAGCGCCCGGACGGCGGCCGGGCATCGAGGAGCCGGAGCAGCGCAGGCACGACGGTCGCGGGCTCCGGGCGGTCGGTGATGTCCTCGCCGGGGAAGGCGGCCTGGTGCATGTCGGTACGCATGTCGCCGGGGTCGACGGCGTACACGCGAAGATCCGGTTCCTCAGCGGCGAGGACGGCGCTGAGCTGGTCGAGAGCGGCCTTGGCCGAGCCGTAGCCGCCCCAGCCCGGGTAGGGCTCGACGGCGGCGTCGGAGCTGACGTTCACGACGATCCCGCCGGCGTCGCGCAGCCGGGGCGCCAGCATCTGGACCAGTGCCAGCGGCGCCACGACGTCGGTCTCGTAGACCCGGCGCAGCGCCTCGAGCGGATAGCGGGCGAGCGCGGGCAGCGGGCTGGGCCCCAGGTCGCTGGCATTGTTCACCAGCAGGTCGAGCCGGCCGAGCCGGTCGAGCCGGCTGACGGCCGCAGCGAGCGCCACGCGATGCCCGGGCTCGGTGACGTCGCCCGTAACCACGGCGGCGTCCGGCAGTTCGGCCGCGAGCGACCCCGGCGCGCGGGCGTCCACGGCGAGCCGCCACCCGCGGGCGACGAGCGCGCCGGCGAGGGCCCGGCCAAGACCTTTGGACGCGCCGGTGATCAGTGCGGTCGGTTGCGTTATCTGGTTCATGCCGTCATTGTTGTAGTTGAAGTCAACTTTAAGTCAAGGAGAGATCCTCAGCTATGCGCACCACTGACCTGCTCACAGTCAGCGAGGTGGCCCGGCGGAGCGGATTCGCCCCGTCCGCACTTCGGTTCTACGAGCGCGAGGGCCTGCTGCGTGCCACCCGGTCATCCGGCAACCAGCGCCGCTATGAGCGCAGTATCTTGCGCCGGTTGGCCTTCATCCGGGCGGCGCGCAATGTCGGCCTCAGCCTGGAGGAAATCGCCGCGGCTCTCGCGACGCTGCCGGACGGCAGGGCGCCCACGCGGGCCGACTGGACGCGACTGTCCCGATCGTGGCGGCACCGGCTCGACGACCAGATCGCCGCGCTGTCCAGGCTGCGCGATGGCCTGGACTCGTGCATCGGCTGCGGCTGCCTGTCGCTGAAGCACTGCTCCATGCAGAACCCAGGCGACCTGGCCGCGACAGCGGGACCGGGGGCGGTGTACCTGCCCGCCCTCCTGCGCCGCCCCGCCCCATCGCGCTGACCGCTACCTCCCGGCGGTGCTGGTATTCCCGGTCACCGGGCACCGGCTTGCGCGGACCTGGGCGGCACCAGGGCACCAGGGCACCAGGGCACCAGCGTCCCCTCCTGCCACTCGCGCCGGCCGCGGCCGGGCTTAGTGTCATGATCCCGACTTCTTGCCCCCGGTTCTCGCCAGGAAAGTCGTCGCGATCAAGGGAAACACGCCAGCCGCGGCACTCCGCACCTTCCCCGGCGTGAGCGGCGCCCCGGCTGCGGCGGACCAGTGACCGCGCACGGCATCCGGCGCACCGCCAGCATCATCCGTGCGGGCAGGTGGCCGCGCGCGGCGGGGGCCGCCGCCTCAGATACAGCATGGACGTGGGGATGCTGTCGCTGTTTGAACAGCAACTGCACATTCACGTCGTTGCTGAGATTTCTGCGAGCGCGCCACTGCCGTCTTGCCGGCTGGAAGGGCGATGACAATGCTGCGGGAGCTTCGCCCGAAGCTCGCCCGCTGACCGAACGAGCCATGCTTCAGCTCTTACGCATCCCAGGTTCCCGGGGCGTCGCCGCGCTGGCCATAAGCGTGTATCGGGGACTCGATGATGCTCGCCATCCCGGCGATCCTGGTCAGGAAGGGCAGCGGCTCCAACTCGGCGGCCGGATTCGAGGTAGCGGCGCCCGGAACCGCGCGGCCGCAGTCAGGCTTTCAGACCGCTAGGCGCTCGGCGTGCGTCCTTGATGCCGGCCCAGGGCCTCCAGCCAGCAGGCTGCCCACACCAGCTGATGCGAAAGCGGGTTCTTCGCGAGTCGCAGATAGGTCTCCTCGCTCATGCCCGCAGGACGTGGTGAAAGCTCCCGGATCCGGAAGCGTTCGACCAGCTCCTTCGTCGAGCGCCGCTCGTACTTCGCCGGCGCATGGACCGTCAGGAACCACCAGCGATCTCCGGCGTGGACCTCGAAGGCCGTCCGATGCATCTCGGTGGACCTCCTCCGTGCTGGGCGGGCCTCGGCACTCGCGGCGGGCACTGCGAACAGCAGGGCACCATCGCGGTCCCGCAGTGCGAGCTGGCCGGCGTCGAGCTCGAGGACGCCGAGACGGCTGAACGGCGACAGTCGCCCCTTCATGACGTACACCAGCGACGCGAACCGGCCGGCAAGGGCCTCGGCCAGCGCCTCGGGGGGAGGGCTGTCACTCATGGCAATATCCACATTAGCGGCAAGAGGTGCAGGTCGGGCGTCGGGCGACCTCGCCGCCACTCGACGACAAGGCCGCCCGCCAGCGCGCTGGCGGCGAACGCGGCGCCTTCGGGCGATCCGGACCCGGCCGATCCACTTCTCGTACAGCGCGCTTGACCCGGTCTCCGCGAGCACGGTGTCGTAGACGCTGTCGACGGTGCAGGAGTTCAGCGCGAAGTAGACCCCGAGGATCATCGCGGCCGCGATATAGGTCGCGACGTTGGTGCTCAGCCGCCGAGCAGCGAGCTCGCCGCGAGCGCGCCGCTGGCCACCAGGCCCTTGACAGCGGCTAACAACGTTTGCCATCGCGGTGGCTAACAAAGTTAGCCAGGAGGGCTCATGACACCGATCACCGATGTGCCGGCGGCCCGGCGCCGCCGGAGCGTTCCGCCCGGGCGAGACCGGATCGCGCAGTATCTGCTGTGGATCGCCGCTCTCGGCGCCGGGGCCTCGGCGGCCGCCTCCGTCAGCACCATCTGGCGGGCCAGCGGCGCCACGACCATGGTGGAGACCTGGCGCGGATACAGCTATCTCGTCTTCGCCGGCCTGTTCGTCCTGCTGGCGCTGCGCCCGCACAATTACCGGGGCGTGTGGGAGCTGGTCATCGCGAACAAGATCGCGCTGGCCGCCACCGCCCTGGCGTTCGCGGCCCGCGGCGGCATCGCCGCCACCGGCACCATCATCATCTGGGACGGCGGGCTGTCGGTCCTGCTCATCGCGGCCTACCTCACGTGCCGCGGATGGTCGCGGGTACCTGAGGCGGGCGCCGCACCGTGACCCGCCGGGACGAGGCGATCGACGCGGCCGAGCGGACACTGGAGCGAGAGGGCCTGCCGGCCGTCACTATGCGCCGGCTCGCTGACGAGCTTGGGATCCGGGCTCCGTCGCTGTATAAGCACCTGGCCGGCAAGGGCGAGATACTGACCGCGCTGCAGGACCGCGCGCTGGCGCGCATGGCCACTGCCCTAGCCGCCGCCGGCAATGATCTCGGCGGGCTGGCCGGGGCATACCGGCAGTGGGCGTTGCTTCACCCCCGGCTGTATGAGCTCAGTGCGCGGTACCCGCTCGACCGCGACCACCTTACGCCCGGAGCGGAGGACGCGGCAGCGGCGCCGCTCATCCGGGCGGCCGGCGGCAATATCGCCGCCGCCCGCGCCCTGTGGGGCCTGGCCCACGGACTGGTCGACCTCGAGCTGGCTGGCCGGTTCCCGCCCGGCGCCGACATCACCGCGGCCTGGGACTACGCCATCCGCGCCCTCGGAGAGTTTCCGCCTCCGGTCGGTACGGCTAGCGACTGAAGATCAGGGCCGGCCGCGCCGTGCGGCCTGCTCAGGGGGCTTGCGGCCGACGCCCAGTTCGCTGCCGCCAGCAATGGCATCTGCTGGGGCAAGACGATTGTCTAGTCCGCGATTCTCCGCAGTGCGGACACTAGAACACGGGGACCTCCTCATAGGTGGTAGGCGGCGGGCAGTCGGCGGCCCTAGGCGGGGCAAGGCGCGGCTGACCAAAGTCGGCACACCAGACGGCATTACGGGCAGAGTCATCGGGATAAGTGGGACCCGGTGTCGTCCGGAACGGTTCCTTGCCGTTCTCCACGAGCACATGCTTAGGTACTCCGTTGACCGTCAGGTACAGTTCCACCTCCCAGGCGCAGTCACACTTACTGGTGAAACCCGTGAGTAGCTCATACTGCTCGGCTCCCGGCTTCATCGTGAACGCGTTGCCGCTGCTGCTGTAGTTGGCGGGCCGCCATGGGGTGCCGAGATCGTGGTTAACGTCAAGCACGAAGCCAGGCGTGTAATTGGGCCAGGTGAGCGACTCTTCCTGCTCGACCCAGGAAGATTTGTCGGGAACGCAGGTTAGCGTGTAGGGAGCAGTCGCCGCCGGGTACCTTTTGAGGATCACCGACTTGGCGGCGGTGATCGCGACGTTCACCTTCTGTCTAGCACGCAGCACGATGGCGATGTCTGACCAGCCACTGTCCAATCCCCCATGAGAGCGCAGCCAGGTTTGCATGTCATCGCATCCATCCTTGACTGGCAGGTTCATGGCCGCCGCCGCCCTGGGTAGGACATCGATCCACGCCTCGTCTTCGGTGAATGCCTTGTACTCGCCCCTGATGTAGAGCGGGAATGAGGCGGAAGAGGCTATCTGCCGAGCGATACGGGAAGCTGCGGCGGAGTCGCCACTACCAGACGACTGGCAGGAGGACAGCGCTCCCGACACCGCAATGACCGCAGCCGCTACAAGGACCGCGAAACCTCTGCCGGACCTCACTGCACTTGTCGCGGAAGTCACGGGTGACCCCCTCCAGCTTCTTAGCTAGCGCAGACACCGGGATTCTGTCGGCAGAACACGCCGGAACTCATTCGAACCCACCGACGGTCCGGCGCGTTCACGGGCACCGTATAAACAGCACCATATTGCCTGCTCGGCGGGGCGATCTGGAAAGGCTGTCCCTTGTCCGTGACGGGGACCTCCGACAGGCGCCCGTCCGCGAAGACAGTAATCAGGAACGTAAACTGGGAGTAATAGCTCTTGGCCACGACCTGGAGATCGAACTCTGTCGCCTCGCCAGGCTGAAGCGTGACATAGCTGCCGTCCGCGAAGTAGTCATCTCCGTCAGTGTCCTTGCCCACCGAATCAGGCGAGTCTGCGTCGAAGTAAAGCTGAATGGCCTTGCCACCGCCCTGGCTAGCGGAAAATATGAGAGTTCCGTCAGCGGTGGGCTTTAGGCGGTGTGCCACCAGTTTCATGCCTACGATCGTAACCGTCGTGTCCTCGGCTTGCACGATAAGATGGGCTTTGGCAGTGCCCACTGCGATGCCGACGCTCTGAGCGTGAGCGGCCCCAGAGGCAAGCACGCTTTTAAGCTCTGAGTTCTCACTGAGAGGGATAACGCGATCAACGGTGTCGCTGACGCTCCATTCCTCAAAGGCCTGTGCGGCGAGCGGCGACTGCCCGGTCGCGGTCCGATACCACGGCAGAATCTTAGCGTTGGTGAATGCCGAGACCGCGTTTGTAATCAGGATAGTCAGAGTTAGACCCACGACGAAAACTAGCTTCTTACCGGCCAGCCCGCTCATCGACCGCCATAAAGGCTTCTTGGGCTGAGGCGGTTTGCTGGCATCCTTGGCTTCGGGCTCGGCCGTGGGCTCTTTGGGCTCGGCCTTGGCCCTGTTCGTCGTGCGCGATTTTCCGGAACGGCGTCGTTTCCTCATGAAAGTTTCCGTGAAGTTTCAGGGATCAGGGATGCTCACGTATTCACAGGCGCAGGCGCTACTCGCGATCAAGAGTAGCCGATGATTCGTGCCTGCCGGGGGAATTCGCAGACTCGGTGGTCGCTGGGGATCACGAACCACGGGTGCCGCAGAAGTTAGCGACACTACGTAATCGGGAACTGGTCCCCATCCGGTGGCGGCGCAGGTTCGTCTCCCGGCAGGAGTTCGCGGCGATGTCCCGCGTCTATCTCGATCCGCCCAACCGGCTCTGATGGCACGACCGCGGCCTGATGGCCTGGATGCGCTGCTCACGGACTTTAGCCTGCGCGGCTCGCTCATGCTGGCTTGCGGGCGACGCCGGCGTACATCGTCACGGTCTGCGTGAGGCCAGCCGGGGTGCGCCACTGGTTGACGGGGACCAGGCCGGGGTCGACGAGGTCCAGGCTGGCCGGCCAGCTTGGCCGGCCAACCTGGGCAGGTCGGCCGGTTACATCTCACGGAGCATCCCGGCCAGGAAGCCGGCCGTTTCGGCCGGGGCCAGCGCGGCGGAGGCGAGCCGGTTCATGACGTCGCGGTGGCCGTCCACGGCATCGGGCTTGTCCACGTAGGTGGCCCCGGTCAGCCCGGCGACGACCTCGGCGTCGCGGACGCCGTACAGCGCGAGCAGGTCCAGGACGTCGCGCTCCTTGCACCGGGCCCGCCCGGTCTCCAGGCGGCTGATCTTCGCCTGGGACGCCCGGATGTGATATCGCCGCATCGGGGATGATGCCGGCCGCCTCGCGGTGGCGCCGTAACTGGCCGCCCAGCATCATCCGGGCGACCGCCGAACCCGCTCTTGCACCGTCGCCGATCCCTGCTGCTGGGCTCATCTCCGGCTCTCCCGCCACCCTCGCGGCCCTCGCGGCCCTCGCGGCCCTCGCGGCCCGGCCGGCCCGGCCGGCCCGGTCCGCAGCAGCGAATGGCGTCACAAGCAGTGTTCTACGGTTGGTCACGCTATCACCGCAATAGCCAACTTCCCGCTCCCCGTGCACCAGGCCGCCGGGCCCGGCCGGCGAGGTCGTCTGGGCGGCACCCAGCCTCGGCCGCCGTGAGTGAGTAGTAGCTGACCAAAAGTAATCGACGCGCGGTCCCGCCTGCGCACTGTCGGGTGTGGGGCCCGCACCGGCGGGAAAACTCAGGTCGTGGTCGCCGGACGGGGGCACCTGCCGGTTCCGGGGGCAACCAGGAAGGACTCGCATGACAGACACTGCGACACCGGCAGCCGAAGGCCAGGACACGGCGGGCCTGTTCCCGCCGATCGCGGATTACGGGTTCCTGTCGAACTGCGAGCAGAGCTGCCTGGTCGCGCCGGACGGGTCGGTCGAGTGGCTGTGCCTGCCGCGCCCCGATTCCCCGAGCGTCTTCGGGGCGCTCCTGGACCGCGCCGCGGGCCTGTTCCGGTTCGGTCCCGGCAACACTCGCGTTCCGCAGGACCGCCGGTACGTGCCGGGGACGATGGTGCTGGAGACGACCTGGCAGACCCAGACGGGCTGGATGAGAGTCCATGACCTGCTGGTCGTCGATCAGCTTCAGCACGGGAGCCGGCGGCCCGACTACCACCGGGCCCCCTCCGATCTCGGTGCCACCGGGGTGCTCCTGCGGATCGCGACCTGCGTGAGCGGCCGGGTCGAGGTCGCCGTGAACTGCGCCCCGGTATTCGACTACGGGACATCCGGCAGCAAATGGGCCTACCAGGGCGACGGCTATGACGCGATGACCACCGCCTCCCCGGACGGGAGCGTCCAGCTCGAGCTCGGGGGCACCATCCCGCTCGGCGTCCTGGGCGCCCGCTGCTACGGCCGCACCACGCTCACCCCGGGCCAGTCCGCCTTCAGCTCCCTGTCCTGGGGAGACAGCAAGGCCCCGGCTGACCTCGACGAGGCGCTCGCCGCGCTGGACACCACAGTCGACTACTGGCGGGACTGGCTGAGCGCGGCCAAGATCCCCGACCATCCGTGGAAGCCCTACATCGACCGCAGCGCTCTCACCCTGAAAGGGCTGAGCTACGCCCCGACCGGCGCCATCATGGCCGCCGCTACTACCTCGCTTCCCGAGACACCCGGCGGTGCGCGCAACTGGGACTACCGCTTCACCTGGATCAGGGACTCGGCGTTCATGCTCCGCTCGCTGTATCACCTCGGCTTCAACTGGGAAGCCATCGAGTACTGGGGCTTCGTCATCGACGCCATCAGCGGCGGCGACCTCAACCACAAGCTCGAGCTTCAGATCATGTACGGCATCGGCGGGGAACGCGACCTGACCGAACGAACGCTTGACCACCTGTCCGGGTACCGCGGGGCAACGCCGGTCCGGGTTGGCAACGGTGCCTGGGACCAGCATCAGCACGACGTCTGGGGAATGATTCTCGACGCCCTCGACGTCCAGTTCCGCCACGGCGCTTCCCAGATCGTCGAGCCGGTATGGGAAGGCCTCTCCGGGTTCGTCGAAGCCGCCCTCCAGCACTGGAAGGAGCCCGATCAGGGCATCTGGGAAGTGCGCGGTGACCCCAAGCACTTCACCGCCTCCAAGATGATGTGCTGGGTCGCGGCGCAGCGCGGCGCCGACCTGGCCCGGGAACGCTGTGAAGACGACCGCGCCCAGCGCTGGCAGGCGGGCGCCGACGAGATAAAGGCCGAGATCCTGGACAAGGGCGTGTCCAGCCGGGGCGTATTCCGCCAGCACTACGAGACCGACGACCTCGACGCCTCGCTGCTGCTGATACCGATCATGGGCTTCCTGCCGCCCGACGACAAGCGCGTCAAGGCCACCGTGCTGGCCATCGCCGACGAGCTGACCAAGGACGGCCTGGTCCTGCGGTACAAGGTCGACGGCACCGACACCGGGTTCTCCGGCGAGGAGGGCACCTTCACCATCTGCTCGTTCTGGCTGGTCACCGCGCTGGCCATGATCGGCGAGACCGACCGCGCCCGGGGCCTGTGCCAGAAGCTGCTGTCCTTCGCCGGGCCGCTGCAGCTCTACGCCGAGGAGATCGATACCGCCACCGGCCAGCACCTCGGCAACTTCCCGCAGGCATTCACCCACCTGGCCCTGATCGAGGCCGTATCGCTGCTCATCCAGGCCGACCAGGAAGCTAACCCCGCCTCCGTCGGCTAACTCCGGCGGGCCACCGTCGGGCTGCGTGCTCCCGCCTGACCGGGAGCACGCAGCCCGACGGCTCTCCACGCGGCCTGTTTTAGCTGCCGGGGGTCCCGTTCCAGAAGAAGTAGAAAGCCGTCCCGGTCGAGTCAAGCGGGAATGGGTCAAGGAAACCCAGCCCGTTATAGATGGCCGGGTTCTCCGTCTGGGCCTGCGGGTTAAGCTGGCCGATCGGCACGCCGTTCATCAAGGCGTTGGTCACCTGCACCTGGCCGGTATTGACCCCGCCATCGCTAGACTCCGCGGCGATTGCACCTAGAGTACTACCGGGGTCAGACGCTTCAAGCGAGGAAGTATCGCTCCAGTTCTGGGTCACGTCCTGGACTGTCTCGTCGCACACACCGAGCAGGCAATCGACGGCGGCGTGCACCTGGTCGCCGGCCTGCATCGGCTGGGAAAGCGGAGTCGTCGCCCCATTCAGGTCGGAGTGCGTCCCAGCGTAGGCGGGCGCGCCGTCGACACATTCGACCACGAAACCTGTCTGGACTATTCCGCTGCTGCCCTCGATGCCGACCCAGAAGGCCGTAGTCGGGCCATTCTCGCCCGGCCCCTGCGTGCAGGTCGCGGTCGGCACGATGAAGTCCGCGCTCGCCGAGGAGAACGGTGCGGCGGTGGACAGATAGCCGCTCCAGGAACCTCCCGGCGACGTGTCGGCCTTCGCTGTTCCCGGGCTGGCTGCGACCGCCAGCCCGGTGGCGGCCAGCAGGCCCATGACCGCGCCCACGCGCGTCCAGCGGAGGGCGCCAGTCCGCATGCGACCGCCGGTCACCCGGCCTTGCCCCCCGACTCCGGGGAATCCTGGCCAGCGACCTGGCCGCTGCTGTTTATCGCTGCACGGTTCATCCATCGGTCTACCTGCTTCCTCAAGAGCCTTGGCTGCGCGGCGGCCGGTTCGGCCCGGGCGCCTCCTAACCTCTACGTCAGCGGCCGGCCGGTGCTTCAGGCCGCGCCCGGGATGGCCCCCTGATGCGATGTCACCGGAGGCAGGAACCCGCCATCAGGACACAGCCACGACGATGGCATGCAAGACCAGTCCTACGGCCGCTCCGACGACCGTGCCGTTGATGCGGATGTACTGCAGGTCGCGCCCGAGGAGCAGTTCAAGCTGGCTTGACGTCTCGGCCGCGTCCCACCGCTCGATTGTCCCGGTGACAAGCCCGGCGAGGTCATCGTGGAACTGCTCGGTGAGGGTCCTGGCTCCGGACTCGACCATGCGGTCGAGGCCCTCCTGGAGGTGGCGGTCGGACCCTAGGCGCCGTCCGGCCGCTACCAGTGCCTCGGCCAGCCGCCGGCGCAGCTCAGACTGCGGGTCAGCGGCCTGGGTTCGCAGCCCTTCCTTCGCCTTCTGCCACAGCGGGGAGGACAGCTCCCGCAGGCCGGCGCTGCCCAGGACATCGCGCTTCAGGCGCTCGCCCCGCTCACGCAGCTCCGGAGATGTCTCGAGGCGGTCGGGGAGCCCGGCGATCCACTCCTCGAAGTGCCGCCGCGTCTGGTCGCCGGGGTCGGCCGCCATCGCCACCAGCCGCTGGCGCAGGCGGGCGTACAGGCGGCTGAAGATCCGCCGGTACGCCAGGTCGGGCACCCAGCGGGGCGCCTCCGCCTCGAACAGCTCGCGGAGCTCCTCGTAGTGCCCGGCGAGATAGCGGTCGGCACCGGTCAGGATGGAGTCAACAAGCTCGCGATGATGGCCCCCCGCGATGACGACCCGCAAGACACGGCCAGCCAGGGGCGCTAGCTCCACGGCATTTACCGCCCGGGTCAGCTCGGCGGTGAGCACGCGCTGGACATCCTCATCGCGGAGGTTCTCGGCCACCGTGACGACCACGTCCGCCGCACGACCGGCGAAGCGGGCGGCATTGGCCTCGTCAGCCAGCCAGGCCGCCAGGCGGGGAGCCAGGCGCGCCGAGCGGATCCGCCCGGCCAGAACGTCGGCCGTGAGGAAGTTCTCCTGCACGAACCGGCCGAGGGTAGCGGCGAACTGGTCCTTACGCTCGACGATCAGGGCGGTGTGCGGTATCGGCAGGCCGAGTGGATGACGGAACAGGGCCGTCACCGCGAACCAGTCGGCTACGCCTCCGACCATGGAGGCCTCGGCGCCGGCCTGTACGTAGCCGAGCAGGATCCCGTGGGCGCCGAACGCGGTCACGACCGCGAACAGAACCGTTACCCCCGCCAGAAGAGCAGTGGCCCGGCGGCGGGCGGCGGACAGCTCGCGGGCCCGCAACGCCGCCGACTCGGACCCGGGCGCGGATACCGATGAAGCGGACATCGGTGCGGTAGGTTCCATCTGGCAGCCCCCGGGTCAGTCCGCGGCGCAAGGCGGAATCGACAATCAGACCCGCCAACGATATTGACTGCGCTCGGCCCAGGGCTGGGGTGGGTAGCGCGCTCACGCGCAGATACCTTCAGCGGGTGGACCCGGCTACGTCAGCAGAACCGCTACGCGCGCTGCCGAGTCCTCGACGCCTGACCGACCAGACGCGCTAGCTGCGCGAGGCTGACTGGTCGGGCAGCGCGGCGGTCAGGTCTACCTCGACGAGCTGGCCGCGGTAGCCGAGGGCGGCAACGCCGAGAAGGGTGCTCGCAGCGGTGAACGCCGGGCCGATCTGCGATGCGGTGAGGCGGTCCCACACGACCGACAGCACGCCCGGGTCATCGCTCACGACGTAGATCACCGAGCGGATGACGTCCTCAGGCGTCGCGCCGGCCGCGGCTAGTGCTTCCGCGGCGTTGGCGGCGACCTGGTCGGTCTGGGCGAGAACGTCGCCGTGCCCGACGACCTGCTCGTCGCGGTCGAGGGGGCACTGCCCGGCGAGGACGGCCAGCCGACCGGAGTCGACGATCGTGACGTGGGCGTACCCGGAGGTCTGGTGCAGCCGCCCGGGATTGAGGCGGATGATGTCCACCGCCCGATTGTGTCACTCCGGCAGCCGGGGCCGTCGCCCAGGGCTAGCGGCCGATCATCCCGGATCAGCGTGGCGGGGCGAGTAACCCGTCGACCACCCGGCGCACCTGCGTCACGGCCGCTTGGATGCTGGCGGCGACCTAACCCGCAGGCGGCCCGAATCGGGGTGAGGATATGTCGTCGTACTGCGGCTCGCCGGTGCTCTCCCCGGCGCGATCGATGGCAGCCAGCAGCATGCGCACCGCGCCCGGCATGTCCACCATGGCATCACGCAGGACGGAGAGTTCCTCCTCGCCTTCGGGGTTGTTCGCCACCGCCGCCTCGGCCGCCTCGTAGTCCTCCAGCCGATCGCGCGCCGTCTGTACCTCCGAGGAGATCAGCAGTTCCTCAAGCACATTGTGAGCCATAGTCACTCCTCATCTGTATCGGTCGGACACCCAGGCCAGCTACCCGGACCAGGCCCAGCCCAACCTCGGTCAAAGCGCCCGGCGGCGCGGCCCTCCGGATCGGCCACAGCGCCGGCTTCTCCACCGCGCGGACGGTCACGAGCGGGCGCGGGCGGCGCACAGCTGGTCGGTGACGAGCTCGGCGGCCGCCGTGAGCTGAGCCAGGAAAGGCCTGGGGGTGGCCGGCCTGCTGGTCAGGTAGACCACCGCGCTGGCCCGGCCGCCGGGTGTACGGGAGCAGCACAGTGCGTGGTAGCCCGGTGCGGTCTGCATGTTCGCCGTCAGGGCCGCCGATTAGTTTCGCTCCACCGGCCAGTCTCACTGTCAGCGGGTCTCCGAGATCCCGCCGCAGTTAAGGAGGTCGTGATGGCTTCGCCTATCCCGATGAATACACCGGTCACTACCCTTGACCAGCGCTACAGCGACCCGGACGCGGTCGCCGCCGGGTGGGATGAGACGCGCCGGGCGCTCGAAACCGCCGAGCTGTTCTGGATCTCCACGGTCCGGGCCGACGGCCGGCCCCACGTCACCCCCCTCGTCGCCGTGTGGTCCGAGGGGGCCATCCATTTTCATACGGGCGCTGAGGAGCAGAAGCTTGCCAACCTGCGCGCCAACCCGCACGTCGTCCTGAGCACCGGCTGCAACCACTGGGACCAGGGGCTAGACGTCGTGGTCGAGGGCGACGCTGTCCAGGTCACCGACGAAGACGCGCTCAGGCGGCTCGCCGGGGTGTGGGCCACCAAGTGGGATGGACGCTGGCGGCTCGAGGTGCGCGACGGCGGCTTCTGTAACCCCGGCATGAACGACCACCCGAGCCTCGTGTTCACCGTAACGCCAGTCAAGATCTACGCCCACGCCAAAGGCGATCCATTCGGCGCCACCACACACAAGTTCTGACCCGCGGGGACCATCCAAGCCCGCCCCCCCCGCAGGGCTCCGGCGATGAAACCGTCCGCGGACCGGCCTGAAGCTGAACCGCGCCCGGACCACCCGCGCTGCCCGCACCTTCCGCACCTTCCGCACCTTCCGTCCCGCCCGGCCGCGCGGACCGGTCCCGGCGCCGCCGCCGACCCTCAGGACAGCAACATGACCGTAAGGTCGCTGCTGCCAGGGCGACAGCGACCTTACGGTCATGTCGTACCTGGAGGGGCGCCGGCCACTGCGCCAGGGCCAAGAACCAGGCCAAGGGGCACAGATCATGAGAAACGGCCCGGCCGGGCCCGGAGATGACCGCGGCCAAGACCGTCTGCGGGACTGCCTGGACGGCGGAGGCCGGGCGGACTGACCGACCTGGTGAGACCGGCGCGGTCGAGCCGGGCGGCTGGGTCCCTGCTCCTTCTGATCGCCCGCGACCGTGCGGCGGCGCCGGGCCGCCCGAACGCGGTCAGCCGCGCCTACGCCTTCCGGAGGAGGCCGCGGTCGAGGACGACCGGCACGAATAGCTCGCGGTAGCCGTGCTCATCGAATAGCACCGTGACCTGGTCGCCGTCGTAACGCTGCACCGTGCCCTGGCCCCAGCGCTCGCTCACGACGCGCGCGCCCACGGGGAACGGGACGGCCCGCGCGGGCTCGGCCGGAGCGAGGCCGTCGTTGTCGCAATTCCCGCAGGGGCCGGGATAGTCCTGCCCGAAGTAGGTGAGCAGGAAGGAACGACGGCAGCCGGCGTGGTCAGCGTAGTGGCGCATCATCGCCAGGCGGGTGCGCTCAATCTCGGCCTCGCGCTCGGTTATGGCCTCGGACGCCTGAACTGCCTCAGCCACGCCCATCGTCCCGGCCCAGCTCACATCCCCGTCTACCTGCCACGTTGCCGCGCCGAGATCGGCCAGGCGGGTAAGCGCGGCCGTCTGATTGGGCGTGCCGGGACCAATCGGCTGCCCGGCCGCCAGTGCGGCCGTGACCCGTGCGACGGGGCCGCTGGAAACGCCCCTCGCGAGCAGGCGGCGTGCCATGTCGAAATCCTCGTATCGGTAGAGCAGTCGCGCGTGCGATGGCTGGCCGTCCCGGCCGGCCCGTCCGATCTCCTGGTAGTACGAGTCGAGTGAGGGCGGCGGGTCAAAGTGCAGCACCCAGCGGACGTCGGCCTTGTCGATCCCCATGCCGAACGCGACCGTGGCCGCGATGATGCGGGCCGAACCGTCCAGGAACGCCGCGGCCGCGTCGCGCCGTTCGCGCGCGCTCAGGCCGGCGTGATAGAGCCGCACCTGCTCGCCCGCAGAGCTCAGTGCATCGCGGGCCGCCTGCGCGCTAGCGTGCGTTGCCGCATAGACGATCCCGGGGCCGCCCAGTTCGCGCGCCGCCCGCACCAGCTCCGCCTCCTTATCGTCGACGGTGCGCAGGTGCTGCGCCGACAGCCGGATCAGCGGCCGGTCGAAGTCACCCAGCACCACCGCGGGATCTCGCAGGCCGAGCCGTCGCACGATCTCCTGCCGCACGGGCGGCGCGGCGGTCGCGGTCAGGGCCAGGCGAACAGGTGCGCCGACCGCCTCGGCCTGTGCCCCGAGCATCATGTAGTCGGGGCGGAAGTCGTGACCCCACTGGCTGATCAGGTGCGCTTCGTCAACGGCGAACAGACCCGGCTGTGCGCGCTGCAGCGTTTCGCGGGTCTGCCTGTTGGCCAGTTGCTCCGGCGACAGGAACACGAACGTGCTGGAATCGCAGGAGGCGAGGAGCGCCGCCGCGTGCGCGCCGGCCGACTGCTGCGAGTTGAGCACAATGGCCGACAGGCCGGCCGCACGCAGGTGGGCGAGCTGATCATCCTGCAGCGCGATCAGCGGCGATACGACGACCGTCGGGCCGGCTTTCATCAGCCCGGCCAGCTCGTAAATGGCCGATTTCCCGCCGCCGGTCGGCAGCACGGCCAGCGCGTCGCGGCCGCCGGCCAGAGCCTCGACCGCGGCTCGCTGCCCGGGACGAAGCTGCTGGAAGCCGAGACGATCGCGCGCCAGCTCCTCGATCACGGTCACGCCATCCACGGTACTAACCCAGGACTTCGAGGTCGCCCCGGCCACGTGGTTCCTGTCGTGGGCCCGAGCTAGTCAGCCGGTCAGCGGTGCATGCGCGGGATCAGGAGTGCGCGGCCGGGCGACGGGGGGGCGGCCGGTCATCGAGGACTGAGCATGCGCCAGTGCCGAGTACACCCCGCCTTGGGCGACCAGTTCGTGGTGGGTCCCGGACTCGGCGATCCTGCCGTCGTCCATCACGACTATCAGGTCGGCGTTGCGAATAGTGCTCAGCCGGTGGGCGATGACGATGGTTGTGGCGCTGATCGCGGCGAGGTTCCGGTAGACCATTTCCTCGGTGACCGTGTCGAGTTCGCTGGTGGCCTCGTCAAGCAGCAGAATCGCCGGGCTGCTGACCAGTGCGCGGGCCAGCGCTATCCGCTGCCGTTGCCCGCCGGACAGGGAACCGCCGCCATCGTGCAAGGGCGTTTCGTATCCCAGCGGCATGGCCTCAATGTCGGTGTCGATGCACGCGAGCCTGGCGGCCTCGGCAACCGCTTCCACGGGCAGGCCAGGATTGGTCAGCGCGATATTCTGCCTGATGGTGGAGCCAAAGACGTACGGGTGCTGGGTTACGATGCCGAGCTGCGGCCGGAACGAGGAGACGTCGAGCTCGGCGAGGTCCTGGCCGTCGTAGCAGATCAGCCCCTCGGTCGGGCGGTACAGGCCGAGCAGCAGGTGCGCGAGCGTCGACTTGCCCGATCCCGACCTGCCGACGATGCCGACGTGCTGGCCAGGGTGAATGTCGAGGCAGACGTTCCGCACCACCGCGGGTGAGAGCGCACCGTAGCGGAATGACAGGTCCCTGGCCTGCAGCGCGCCCCGCAGGGGCGCGGCCTGCCTCAGCGGCTGGCCGGCCTGCTCGCGCGGCGTGTCGAGCACATCGTTGATGCGCTCCATGTAGCTGGCGAGCAGCTGCAGCTGGAGGCCGCTGCTCACCAGGGTACCGAGCGGGCTCAGAAACCCGGCCGCGAGGGCGCTGGCCGCGAACATCGTGCCCAGTGACAGGCGCCCGCCGACGACCTGCAAGGTGCCGAGCAGCAGGATGAGCAGCGGGGACCCGATGTTGAGCGTGCTCATCACCGAGTCCACTGCGGCGCTCAGCCGACCGCGGGTCAAGTCGATGCTGACCTGCCGCTTAAACAACCCAGCCCAGTGATGTGCAGCGCGGTGCTCTGCGCCGGCCGCCTTGAGCGTCTCTATCCCCGCGAGCAGCTCGTAGGCATAACTCTGCGAATCTGCCTGCGCTTGCAGACTGTCCGACATCAGTCGCCTGTTCCGGCGCCACGACGCGACGAGGGTGAGGATTTCCGCCAGCGCGAGCACGACCACGAGATAGCCGATATCAGGGCTGACGATGAGCACCAGGATCAGGTAGAAACTGGCGAAGACGCCGTCCAGGAGCGCCGATAATGATCCGCTGGTGAGTATCTCGCGCACAGACGTGTTGCTCTGCATCCGCATCATCAGGTCGCCGGCCGACCGGCGCAGGAAGAACGTGTAGGGCAGCTCGACCAGGTGGTCGACGAAGCCGATGGTCAGCCCCATGTCAAGCCGTGTCCGGAGCTCGAGCAGGAGGTTGCCGCGCAGGAATGCGGCCAGCAGCTGATACCCGATCACCAGGGCGACGCCGATAGCGAAGAGCCCGAGCAGATGATGATCGTCGCGGGGCACAACCTGGTCAATGACCAGCGCGGTCATCAACGGCAGGGCCAGGGCTGATATCCGCAGGATGAGCGAGGTCACGATGACCTTGCCCAGGCCCCTTCGCTGCCCGAGTATGGGGCGCAGATAGCGCCAGGTTCCCGTGGCCGGCGGGCCTCCCGGCGCGAACTCGCTGCCTCGCTCGAGCGCGATGGCGACGCCGGTATAGGCCCGGCGCAGCTCGTCCTCGCGGACGAACCGGCGGCCAAGCGCCGGGTCGATGACCCATATCCCCCACCGCGCCGTCCGGTCGAGCACCACGAAATGGCTGAATTCCCAGTGCAGGATCGTGCCGCGCGGCAGTTCCCGCAGGCCGGGCAGATCGGCGCGGACTCCGCACGCAATCAGCCCGTATGCGCGCGCCGCGTGCACCAGCGAGAGGGCGGTCACGCCGTCACGGCCGGTCCCGGTCATGGCCCGCAGTTCGTCGAGCGGCACCCGCCTGCCGAGGTAGCGCAGGGCCATGGCCAGGCAGGCCGCCCCGCAATCAGCTTCCTCCATCTGACGCACTAGCGGCACCCGGCGCGTCACGATCCGTCGCCGCCCTGGCCGAGCATGACCTGGAATTCGCGCACCACGATCGCCCCTACCGGCTCCGAGCGGGTAACGAGTGTTATCGACGTGATCACGTGCCTGCTCCCGCCAGCCAGCCTTGGCACCGGACTGGGCGCCAGGCGGCCGGTCAGCAGAACGCTCGGCTGCGACGGCTGAGCCAGGCCGGCCTGCCTGACCAGGCTCGGGACCGCCAGCCGCACCCGGGTCCCGGTGACTCTGACCGGGGGTGACCCGTCCAGTTCGACGGCGAGTCCGCTGGCCTGAGTCAGCTCAGGAACTATCGCGACCGGAAGCAATGCCGCGAGCCGGCCGTCCGGCCGGCTGACGACCGCCGTCCCGTCGCCCCCCTGTGCGGTCCTGGCCGTCACGGTGAGCACCACTCCGGCGGCCACCAAGACCAGTGCCAGCCGGTATAGCCAGCTGATCCAGGGTGCGCCCAGGCGTGCGCCCACATCCGGAATCTCGGTGCCGCGGGAGCGGGCTTGCAGGGCCTCATCGCGGAAGATCGAGCGGCCCCTCCGGGCGGGCAGCGCCGGGACAGGCCGGCCGCCGTCGCTGGTCCAGACGGGCGAACGACGGGACCAGGGCATCGGGCGTGACGGCCTCCGGCCATGCCGGCCGGTCATCCTGCCTCCCGGGCGGCACGGGAGGTATAGAGCCGATCAAGCATCTCGTAGAGCACGAGTTCCTGAGCGCGCTGAGCTGAGCGGAGCAGGCGGTTGACGTGCATGTGCGCAAAGCTCATGGCCTGCTCGGCCAGGCCGGGCGCAGTCCCGGCCCGGCTGTCAGCAGCGGCCCGGATGCGCCTGGCCGCCGGCCCGATCGCGGCTGACCTGCAGTCGAGCGTCCGGATGCAGCCGACGACTTCCGGCGGCGGACTGGTATCCGCACTGAGCAGCAGCTCCAGCCACGGCCGCTCGCGGCGGAATCTGGCACTTATGGCGTGCTGGAACGCGCCACCGGCGGAAAACTCCCGGCCGTAGCCCTGCCGGCAACGGCGGGCGATCTCCCGCTTCTGCGCCAGGGTCAGCCCGAAGTCGTCGAAGAGCTGGTCGATCCCGCGCAGTGCCATTCGCCAGCGCAGCTCGGCGCCGGCATCCCCGGGCAGCTGGCTCATGATCGCGATGACCGCCTGACTGTCCGCGTGGAAGATTCGCTCGGCAGGTCCGATGCCGAGGGCGCCGCCGTACCTTTCCAGCTCCCGCTCGTAGGTGTCGAGCTGAGTGCGCCAGATCTGGCCAGTCCGCAGCAACGGCTCGGCCAGGTCCCGGAGCTGCGGCAGGAGATCCCGAACCAGAGTCTCCGGTGAGCCATGCAGCCTGAGCCTGACGTGCCAGTCCGGATCGCCGTACCTGACGAAATGCCAGCTGTCGATAGAACCTGCGTCCGCCCACGCGGACAGCAGCGGCGCCGCCCGCAGCAGGATCTGGTCTGCGGTCGCGGGACCGGTGAAGAGCTTCAGGTACAGCCACTCAGATCCAGGCGGGAAGCGCCGCTCGACGGCTCCGGTGACGGGCCGGACCTCCGGCTGAGGCGGGCGCGCTGCGCGGCCGGGCCGGACGAAAGGCACGACGACCTGATGCGTGTACCTGCCCTGCGGGCCGGCCACACAGAGCTGACCTGGTCCAGGGATAACCTCGGCGAGGGACGCGGCTGCCCTTCGCTGGACCTGATGACTGAGCGCCTCGACGCAAAGTACGTTATCCAGGTCGGTGACCAGCTCCTGGTCTGCATCGGCGAGCGCGACGTAGCGCGGCAGCCGGAGCCGCGCCCGCAGTTGCCGCAGGGCGCTGAATTGCCTGCCACCGCGCGGCAGGCGGAACGCCTCAAGGTCGCCTTCGCCAAGGTTCCAGGTCGCCCTGGATAGCACGGCCCGGCCACTGACAACCCGGGGCAGGAACGGCGAATCCCGCAGCGGTCCCCAGTCCCACATCACGCCGGGCAGCACATCCTGGTTCTGCAGCGCGCACAGGAAGCGGTAGACGGTGAGGCCGCCGTGGGCATAGTTATGCGCGGCGGTGAGCCGCGGTATCACCTCGCGCCCGAGCGTCAGCGAGCGCAGCACGACTCGCTCGCCCTGGACCGATACCAGCAGGTCCGACACGGGCAGCTGGCCGCTGGCCGGAGCGCCGGACCGGCCGAGATACGGGATCTCGTACTGGCGCAGCACCGGACGGCTCAGGATATTGCCGGTCCGCCCCTGGGGGAGGTGCACGACCTCGGCAAATACGCAGTCCGGGCGGGTCAGCTCCTCGGCCCGCAGATGCGCCTGCGCCAGCTGCCGCAGGCCGTCGTCGGCATGACAGAACCGGCCGAGCAGCCGGACACCGGACGGTCCTCCCGCTGAGCCGATCACGACCTGGTAGTCGCCGTGCTCAATACTCTCGTCAGAATCGGCGACGACGGCAGCAAGCACCTCGAAGGCGTCGGGCAGCGGCCGGGCATCGGAGCCGCGCAGGCCGTCCGCCTCAGCCGCATCGACCGAGATCTCGCTTCGGCCGTCGCCGATGGCCTGGGCGAGCTTGCGAAGCAAGAACGCATCCCGGCGGGTCCACGCCTCGGCCCGGCCCGGAGGGGACTGCAGCGGCAGGCCGGCCAGCAGCGGGGCGCCCTCCGACCCGGTTTGGCCGGCCGGCCCGAACCCGATGCCCGTTTCCTCGTCGAGGACCTGGGCCAGCGGCAACTCCCTCGTTTCGTACCGGCGGGTGAATTGCTCGCGGAAGCTGGCGAGCGCGGTGTCGGCCGGCTGCCTCGAGAGCGAGTGCAGAACCTGGACGCCGCGCAGGATGTCCCCGACGACGCCGGCGCCAAGGGTGGCCTCGACCGGCGGCTTGATCAAGTCGACTTGCACGAACCGTGACGGATCTGGCGAGGCCGGGAGGCCAGTGAGGTGACCGGCCAGCCGCCGGTACGCCTCAGGCGAGGCACCCACACCGCCGGCGTCGATAGCCGCAAGGCCCGCCAGCGCGGCGAGGAGTCTCGCTCCGATGCTGGCGGTGGCGGCGTTCGATGCCAGCGTCGCGGCCATGGTCTCGGCCGCCGGAGCACCGGTCACCTGCGGCTGGGTGCCGGCAATGAGCAGCTGGCTGTCGATCAGCTCACCGAGATAGTCCCTGGCCTCGGCCTCGCTTATGTCGTCACTGGTCAGCTCGCGGGCCAGCACGCCCAGGCGCTCGCCGTCGCGGGCGCGCGCCAGGGTTTGCATGAGGTACGGGGTCTTATCGACTGCCACCAGGTGGTAAGACCGGCCGGCTGCGCTGTCGCGCGCTTCCGCGTACCTGAGCCGGTCACCGATTTCGTACCGGCTGGAATTCGGCCAGTAGCGCAGATCAGCCCGCAACCCGGGGTCAGATTCCACGGCCTTGGCCAGCGCCCACAGGTAGTCCATGTCCAGCCGGGTGTAGCGACGCGAGCGGTCCTGGCCATCCAGCCGCAGCCGGGTCCTGGCCCCGATGGTTCCGGTAGTGCAGCCCGCGAACAGCCCGAACGGGGTCGGCCGCGCGGCGGCCCGCATGAGATAAGCCACCAGGGCATGCTCGGCCCGCTGCCCGCGCTCGCTGTCGGGATCCTTGCGCCACGACTCGATCGCTGCCTCCAGACTCGGCGAGGCAACAAAGATGGCTTCGCGGAAGCCGGGCTCGGTGACTATCTCCGCTAGCCGGGAGCGCAGCCGCAGCCGGTCGCTCGCAACGGCATCGTCCAGCGTCAGCGGATCTGCCGCGCGGGCCGGCGCCTCTAAGCCCCGGCTCCACTCGGTCACGGTGTCGAGCGGCAGCAGCGGGGTGCGGAGCACGAAGAATCCCGACTGCTGCGCTGCCGGCGCCGCGGCGGGAGCGGGCCGCCGGTCCCCGGTACGAGGCGTGGCCGGGCTCATGGCGCGCTCACCGCGGCCGCCACGCCTGTGCTGACCAGGAGCATCTGGTCCCAGACGGGCTCGGCGGGGACGCAGCCGGCCAGCAGGACCAGGGCGATCCCGGCAGCGCCTTCAAGCAGGCCCGGACCGCTCCATGCCGAAGCGGCGGGCCCGGCGCACATCGCCAGCGTTCGCTCCGCCCACGCGACGGCCGCGTCGGCGAGTTCCCGCTCGCCGGTCAGCTGGTACATCCGGGTGAACAGGTGCGCCAGCCCGGCGGTTCCGTGGCAGACCCCCGCATCCGACGCGCCGGTGTCCTCCGGTGGGCGCCGCGCCGCGTGCAGTGCGAGCTCCGTCCCCGCCCGCTGCCAGCTCGGCTCGCCCAGGTCGCGGGCCGCGAGCAGCAGCGCCAGCGCGACCCCTGGGTCGCCATAGCACCAGGCGGACCGAGCCGGGCCTGGCTCGATTCCGCCCGCGAGGAAGGACGGGGCAGTGGCCCCGGCCGGCGAGTCCGCCAGATGAGCCATAAGCCACCGGACAGCGCCGTCGAGCAGCGGGCGGACGGCGGCCTCAGCGACGCCGAGGCTGCAGGCCCGCGCGAGCAGCGGCAGCACTCCGGCTATGCCATGGGCCACGCCCATGTCCACGCCGCCGGCCGGGTAAAGCTGTCTTCGGGGTCCTATCAGCGAAGCGGCCGGCGTCCACCAGTACACGCCGTCGGCGTCGCGGCGGGCGCGTCCGGCCAGTTCCGCCAGGACGGCGACCAGGCACTCGACGGCGCCGCGGCGCGGCCACCTGGCCAGTGCGTAGGTGCCGAGCCCGGTCAGCCCGTCGATGAGGTCGTATGGCCCGTCCTTGGGGTAGCGCCGGACAGCCTGCGCCAGGGCCAGGTCGATGTCCTCATTGCGGTCTGCGACCTCGCCCGGAAGTAGCCGGTCGACCAGGTCGGCAGCCCAGGCGATGCCGGTGAAGCCGGAGTACAGCGACATGCTGAACGGCTGGCTCGCCAGCACCTCGATGGCCCGGTCCAGGCAGCTGGTGGCCAGCTGGGGCGCTGGTCCGGCTGGATACTCCTGCGCGGCAACGGCGTGACAGACGGCAAGTCCCGCCGCGCCGCCCGCCAGGGAGGCGCTCCGCTGATCTGTGGCGTGCGGCGGGTCCAGCGACCGGATGAGCGCAGTTGCGCTGTCGAGCGCCGCATGCCGCAGCGCACCGGTGAGCACTGGCTGCCATCCCATAGATCTCTCCCCACGGCGCGAAGGCGTTGCTTGGGCAAACTGGCGATGTCCCGGTCACCGCGGTGACCGGGACATCGAATTGGCCTGGTCTTGCCCCTCTCAGGCCACCTGGCCAGGGTGACCCGAGAACTTCGGCACTGCATAGTGCCGAAACTACAGCTTCACGCACACCAGGCTTTCGAGGTTGCAGGCGACGCTGTCGCAGACGCCACTGTGGCAGACAACGGAGTCCACGCACACGATCGTGCCAGTACCGCCGACCACCCTCGAAAGATCCTGGTCGTCGAGGCTGCGCAGTGTCTCCTTCGAGAGCACGAGCCTCTTCGCCTTCTTGTCCATGTATTATCCTCCAAGCTCCGTGACTGATGATAAACGGCTGTTTTGGAAACGCCGTTACTCGCGCCGAGGAGCATAACACTGCTCCTCGCGCGTTCAAGCCAACTCGTTGTTCTCTTTCCCAGAGAGCGATTAATAACCGTTTCATAATTACACAGAAGTTTTTATGAATCATAGTGGTAATTATCGGAAATCGCCGTGCGGAGTTCCTTGCGGGAGCCGACCCCGAGCTTTCCGAATACCTTGCGCAGGTGCCACTCCACGGTGCGGGGGCTCAGAAACAGCTGGGCGGCGATCTCCGGGTTCGTCTGGCCGCCGACGGCCAGGCGCGCGACCTGCACCTCCTGCGGGGTCAGCTCGTCGAGCGTCGCGACGGTGCGCTTGCGCACCGTCGCGCCAGTGGCCACGAGCTCGCGGCGGGCGCGCTCGGCGAACGCCTCCATGCCCATGTCCGAGAGCATCATGTACGCGACTTGCAGCTGCTCGCGGGCGTCGACGCGACGATGCTCGCGCCGCAGCCATTCGCCGTACAGGAGGTGCGCGCGGGCCAGCGTCGCGCAGGTCTTGACGTGCGACAGCCGTTCGATCGCCTCGCGGTAGAGCCGCTCGGCGGCTTCTCCCTCGGCGAGCATCGCCGCCGCGCGCGCGTGGGTCCCGAGCGCCCAGTTCGTGCCGGCGGCATGCGCAATCTCAGCGAGCTGGGCGAGCGGACCAGCCGCGCGCCCGGCCTGGCCGCTGCGCGCGGCGGCCTCGATCAGCTCCGCCAGCAGCAAGATCGACGGCCCCAGCCCGCGCGCGGCCTTGGCGGCCTGCTCGGCCAGGGCCAGGGCATCCTGGTAGCGGCCGAGTCCGTTATAGCGGATCGCGCTGCCCCAGTCATTCGCGGCGAGCCAGAGCCCCTCGCCGCGTCGCAGCACGTCCTGCCGGCGCGCCTCGATGAGCGCTACTGCCTCGGCGTCCCGTCCCTGCCAGTTCGCCAGCACGATCGAAGTGCGCAGCGTCACGTGACTGCCGGTGGCCTCGACGACAGCGCCCGACTCGGCGGCCAGCGACATAGCCACCTCGATCCGCCCGGAGAACAGCTCGACGAGCACGCGGTCGGTGAGCGCGATGGGCAGCGCCGAGAACGCGCCGACGCGGCGCGCGAGCTCGAGATGGCGCGCGGTGAGCTCGTCCCACGCCCCGTCATCGGCCAGTGCCCGGGCGATGCGGCAGGCCAGCCACAGCCAGCGCAGCTCGTCCTCCTCGGAGAGCGGCTCGTCACGGAACGCGCGCAGCGCGACCTTCAGCGCCGGCGCCCCCGCAACGTAGCCCTCGCGGGTGAGGAGGGCGAGCCCGTCCAGCAGCAGATCGCTGGGGCGCGTGGAGCGCTCCCAGTCGGCGGCCAGAACGGCCGCCGCGATCTCGCGTGCATCGCCCCCCCGGACCAGGCGGTCTGCGGAGAGCGCGGCCGCGAACGCCTCGAGGTAGGTCTCGCGGGCGAGCGTCGCATCCAGCGGCTCGAGCCGCCGGGCCGCCTCGAGCAGCAGCGGCGGTGCGTCGCGGCCCCTGGTCGTCGCGAACGTGATCTGCGCGTGCAGCAGCTGCGCGCGGGCTCGCTCAAGCTCGTCCAGCGGCCCGGCCTGCGCCACCGCCAGCAGCCGCAGCGCCGCGTCTGGCGCGCCGGCCTGGTGCTTGCCCCGGGCGGCCAGGAGCGCGCGCTGCGCCCGGCGCCTCGGATCGGGCGTCAGCTCGACGGCGCGCTCGTGAAATGCCGCTCCCGCCGCCAGGCCGCCGCGCGCTCGCGCTCGCCCGGCCGAGCGTTCCAGCTCGGCGGCGCTGTCCTCGTCGAGCCCGTGCGCCGCCTGCGCGCGGTGCCAGGCCCGGCGATCGGGATCAGCGTCCGCATCGGTGGCCTCGGCGAGCGCCCCGTGGACGCGCTGCCGCTCCTCCGGCGCCGCCGCGCCGTACACCGCCGAGCGCACCAGCGGATGACCGAAGCGCACCTGCGCGCCGAACTCGACCAGTCCCATGCCGGCCGCCGGCGCGGCGGCGTCCGGCCCGATGCCCAGTTCGGCGGCCGCCCGCCACACCAGTACCGGGTCCCCCACCGGTTCGGCCGCCGCCAGGAGGAGCAGCAGTCGCGTCCGGGGCGGCAGCGGCGCCAGCCGCTCCCGGAAGCTCTGTTCGATCCGCCCCGGCACCGGCGGGCCGCCGGGCAGCCCGAATCCTCCCGCGAGCTCGGCGGGCGTCCGGCCACGCGGCAGCTCAAGCAGCGCCAGCGGGTTGCCCCGCGTCTCGGCCACGATCCGGTCACGGACCCGCTCATCGAGCGGACCGGCGACCACCGTCGCGAGTAGCTCCCGCGCCTCACGGTCGCGCAGCCCGCCCACGATAAGTTCCGGCAGGCCAGCCAAGTGCCGTTCGCCGCCCGACTCGCGCACGGCGAACACCAGTCCGACCGACTCCGCCCCCAGACGGCGCGCGACGAAGGCCAGCGCCTGCGCGGAGGCCGCGTCGAGCCACTGCGCGTCGTCCACGACGCAGACCCGCGGCCGCTGCTCCGCGATGTCCGACAGCAGGCTCAGCACCGCCAGGCCGACGAGGAACCGATCCGGCGCGTCGCCCTCGCGCAAACCGAACGCGGTGCCGAGCGCATCGCGCTGCGGGCCGGGAAGGCGGTCCAGGCGACCCAGGAACGGCGCGCACAGCTGCTGCAGCCCCGCGTACGCGAGCTCCATCTCCGACTCGACGCCGGCCGCCCGGGCAATGCCGCACCCGGACGCGTGCTGCACCAGGTACTCCAGCAGCGCGCTCTTGCCGACCCCGGCCTCCCCGCGCAGCACCAGCGCCCGGCTCGGGCCCGCGCGCACGCTCGCCACCAGCTGATCCAGCACCGCGCACTCGGCAGGCCGGCCAAGCAGCCGTCGCGCTGAAACGGGAGCCGACATCGCCACTGGCAGTCAGGGGAGCAGTACCCGGAGGGACCTGTGCCCCCATCCCCCTTTCAATCAGAACGTGTGGTTTTCCCCGCATACGGCTTCCCGTGAGCGCGGGCCAGGCACCACCGGGGCCTGCACCAGGGTACTTAACGGGCGCGACGGGCAGGCGCGCAGACCACGCTTGCTGGCTGATGACAGCAGCCCGGTGCCCGCTTCGGGGTATTCGGGCCTTCTGAGACGAGCCAGGGACGCGGCGCTCTTCCAGGTCCGGTCAGGTAGCGCAAGGCGTCGGTGACGTCCGACCGCGGTAAGAGAGGCATGTGAGTGAACATCATCAGAGGCAAGCGAGAGCATGCCGAAGCGGAGCGCGCGGACGGCGCGGGTGGCGGAACGCTAGGTCGGCGCGGCGTCCTCGGCGGTCTCGCCGGCGGTCTCGCCGCCCTTCCGGTCCTGTCCAGCATCGGGTCAGCCGCCCCTGCTCTGGCCGCCACCGCGGCGCGGCCGGGCAGCGGCCCGAGGGCCGCCCGCGACCTGGCGCGCGGAGCGGAGCGGCGGTACAACGCCCCGCTGCTCACGCCGGGAACCCGCCTGGTGCTGCCGGCGGGCATTAAGGCCGTGCCCGTCGTGGATTACTACCGTCGTCCGCGCGTCGGGTGGTACGAGCTCATCCACGCGAGCGGGCGGGCCGACCGCGTGATGTGGGATGCCAGCAAGCTGCCCGTCCTGTGGGCCTACGGCGAGTTCGGCGCCACGAACGAGGCTCCGTACCGCGACCGGTTCTACACCCTCGCGCTGCAGCCGCTGTCCCGCAACCCGTACCCCCCCAGCACCACCGTTCTCTAGGAG
>Ga0193728_1000136_pt1 | contig 31445 bp, 22 predicted proteins | sample U1c1metaG_FD_143037 | JGI IMG/M metagenome (GOLD analysis project Ga0193728, IMG submission 143037) | Soil microbial communities from a riparian zone of the East river system, Colorado, United States - U1c1 | ecosystem: Environmental > Terrestrial > Soil > Riparian zone | place: USA: East River... | reverse complement strand
CGGCGTGCCTGGGGCCGGGGTGCTCGGGGCCGGCGTGCTTGGCCCCGGGGTGCTTGGGGCCGGGGTGCTTGGGGTCGGCAGCGGGAGCGGCCCGGACGCCAGCGACAGCCGCGGGCGTGGAGGTGACACCGGAGCCGGGACTGGCACCGAAGCCTGGAGCGAGGCCAGCCTCCGGCGCCTGCTGGCGGCCGGGGCGGGCGCGGTGGCGACGATGTCCGGCGACGTCGTCGAGGTGCTGACCGCCACCGGGAAGTGGCGCGCCCGGCTGCCCGGCTCGCCCCCGATGTCGCGCGACGCCCTGGTGGCGGGCCTGGTCCCCGGCGTCGCGCTCGGCTGGTCCTGGCCCGAGAGCCTCCAGCACGCGGTCAGCCTGGCCGCCTCGGCCGCCCCCGCCGGCGACCCCGACCTCGTCGCCTACGAGCAGCTGCTTCCCCAGGTCATCATCGAGTCAAGCTAGCCCCCGGGCGGCCGTCGACGCACCGTCGAGTCCCGCTAGTCCCCGACGCGGCCGTCGACGCACCGTCGAGTCAAGCTAGTCCCCGACGCGGCCGTCGACTCACCGTCGAGTCAAGCTAGCCCCGCCGGAGCCCGCCCGCCCGCGCTGCGGGGTCGGCTCTCGCCCGCCGACCCACTGGCCTCACAGGCATCGCCCGTGTCGGGCCGGCGCCGTCGGGAGGGGTGTGCAGCCGCCTCAGCGTCGTCTTTCTGGCCATTTTGGGTAAAAGCCGAACGCTAAGGCTCGTGGCCGGGCCACGGCGCCTCTGACGGGCCAACTTCGACGCGCTGTCCCCGCCTCGCGCCACTCATCAGCCTCACCAGGCTCAGAAACCCCACCTGTCCGGTCTCACGGGGCTGGGGAGGAAGGCTGGCGGTTAGCGGTTCGTTTCGTACCCCGATATGTGGGGGCGATCCGAACCGCTGATGCTGTGGGAGGTGCGGGGCCTGGCGGCGAGCGGCTGCGCGGGGTTCAGGGGGTCCCGTAGTTGTACGGGTTCTGGTTGGCTGGTGTCTGCGGGGTGGTGGCGACCGCGGTGATCCCGTAGGCGGCGCCGGCGGCCAGCAGAATCCCGGCCACGACCGAGGCGACGATGACGCCCACGCGTGATGTCACGATCACCCTCCTGCAGCTCGTTGCGGACAGACGATCCGGCCAGGTTACCGGCCCATAGCCGGGCAAGTCGGCCCTTTCGCCGGGTTGGCTCCGGGGTCGGCCGGCTTCGCGGGCAGCCGGAACACGATGAGGTCGGCGGAAGCCAGCACGACGGTCGCGCCCGGAAGCCGGGCCCGCTCCGCCAGGCAGCTGCCTGCGTCGCCCGCGCCGTCCCGGCCCGGTCCCACGCTGCCTGTTCCGGGGGCGCCTGTTCCGGCGGCGCCCGTTCCGGGGGCGCCCGTTCCCGTTCCGGCTACGCCGGTGCCCGTTCCGGGGGCGCCGCTGCTGCCGTCGTCCCCGCGCAGCAGCGGTCCGGCGTCGACGATGACGTACCGCACGCCCGCCGCCCGCAGCGGGCCGGTGAGAGACCTCGCACCCGCGATGACGGGCGTGAGGCGGCGGGCCTGCGCGTCTTCGGCGGCCACCGTCTGGGTGCCGACCTGCAAGGCGTCGTTCCAGATCACCGGGCGCGCGAGCAGCTTCGTCCACGGGTCGAGCACGGCCCCGCCGTCGTTCCAGGCGAAGCGGCGGTAAGCCGCCCAGGGCAGCAGCGCGACCGAGCCGGAGGAAGGGCCGGCATCGATGAGCCGCCGGGCCGCGAGCCAGTCGGCCGGGTAGGCCGTCGCGTGCAGCCGCCCCGCGGCCCCCCAGGCCAGCCCCGGCAGCAAGATCACCGGAGCGATGACCGCCATGACCGCGAGGGTCACCGCCGCGCCCCGCGCCCCGCCGCCGCCCGCGGGGCCGGCGTCTGGCGGGGGAGCGCCGACCGGGCTGGCCTTACTGCGACCTGGTCCGCGCGAGGTGGCGGCCAGCCCGGTGATGAGCCAGGCGACGGCCAGGCCGAGGCCGATGGCCTCGGCCAGGGCCAGCGGAGCGATGAACTGCTGGCCGTCGCGGAGCACGCCGAAGCCAGGCCAGGCCGCGATCAGGTGCCGCAGCGCGGCCCGGGACGGGCCGGTCAGGCCGACGGCGGCCACCGCGAAGCCGGCCACCGCGGCAATCCCGAGGCCCGGGCAGGCCCGTCCGCGCCAGCCCAGCAGTACATAGGCCACCAGGGCCATCAGCACCACCAGGAGCCACGCGGCCGATCCGGCACCGCCGTACCCGCGCGGGACGACCTGCGCGTTCCAGATCCCGCCGAGCATCAGCAGGCTGCCTGCCCCGCCGAACGGCGTATCCGGCCGCGCCGCGAACGCATCCGCGCCTGCCGGGTCGGTGTGCACGGCGACCAGCAGCGACGGGATCAGCCACGGCAGGCTGGCCAGCCCGAGTACGGCGGCTGTGATGACCAGCCGCCGGACGCGCGCCGTCCGCCGGCCCTGGTCAGGCGGCGCGGTCCGGTCGGCCAGCGCGGCGGGCAGGGCCGCCAGCGCCGTGATGGCGACCGCGGCGAAGCCCCCGACCGCCGCCGGGATCACAGCGCCGCCGAGCCGCGAGGCCGACCGCAGCCAGGCCCAGGATGTCGCTGACTGATCCGGGTGAGCTGACTGAGCCGGGTGAGCTGACTGAGCCGGGTGAGCTGACCGAGCCGGGCGAGGTGACTGATCCGGCCGAGGTGGTCGGCCCGGCTGATCCGGGCGAGGCGGCCGGGCCGGGCGGCCGCCCCATGCGGCCGCGACTACCCAGGGCAGGCCGGCGTAGCCGAGCAGCAGTGCCCAGTGGCCGATGACCAGGCGCTCCGCGAGGTACGGGTTCCAGGCGTAGAACACTCCGGCGGCGAGGCGGGCCAGCAGCGGGGCGGGCCGGCCTGCGCGCTCGCCGCAACGGCCGAGCAGGTGGGCGGCGCCCGCGCAGGACACGGTGACGATGGCGACCAGGATGATCTTCTGAAGCAGGTCAGCGGGGAGGACGGCCGACAGCGCGGCGATGACCGCGTCGCTGGGCACGGCCCGGGGCGGGCCGCCGGCCAGCCCGATCGTCGCGGCCGAGATCGGCGCGTGCGGCAGGAACACCATGTCGTAGCTGAGGATGTAGCCGGGCGCCAGCGCCGGCCCGATGGCGAGCAGCCCGAGCGCCAGGCCGGCCAGCCCGGGCCAGGTCAGCGGGTGGGCCGCCAGCAGGCGGCACCGGGGCCAGGCCCGGCGGCGGAACCACTGCGGTCCCGCCCCCGCGCGCGCCAGCCACGGACGCCGGGCTAGCACGCCCCCGCGCCCCCCCCGCCCCCCCAGTGCAGCTGCCGCGCTCGCCGCCGGGCGGCCTGCCCGAGCGCCCCCCGGGTCGGGTGGTCGACGGTCAGCGCCGCCCACGCCGCGGCGAACTCGATCTCGCTGCCGACCAGCCGGCCCGTCCGGCCGTCGAGGACGGAGTCACGCAGGCCGGCGACGCGGAAGCCCAGGGCCGGGGTGCCCCGGGCCGCGGCCTCCGTCACCACGATGCCCCAGCCCTCGATCACCGCCGGGTGCAGCAGCATCCAGGCCGCGCACAGCAGGCGGTGCTTCTCCGCCTCGCTGACCCGGCCGGCGAACTCCACGTCCGGGCCGGCCAGGGCCTCGAGCCGGCCGCGCTCGGGACCGTCGCCGGCAATGACGAGCCGGCCGCCGGTGACCGGACGGACCTGGTCCCACAGGCGAAGCAGCACGTCGAGCCGCTTGGCCGGGACCAGCCGGCCCAGGGCCAGGAACAGGGGCTGCGGAGACCGGGCCGCCGGCGGCGGGGCGGGCTCGACCCCGTTGCAGATCACCCGGATGCGGTCGGGGCCGACGCCGATCCGGGTCAGCGCTTCCGCGGTCGACGACGACACGGTGAGGAACAGGCTCCGGCGGTGCGCCCACGGCATCACCGTGCTCTCGGCAAAGCGCCCGGCCAGCGACACCGGCGGCCGGAAGCGGAGCGGCCACAGGTCGGCGTGGATGTGATTGACCAGGCAGACGACCGGCTTGCGGCTCCACAGCGGGGCCAGGAACGGCATCCCGTTGCACACCTCGACCACCAGGTCGCAGTCGGTGCGCAACTGCCGCCGGTAGGCACCCGGCGCGCGCAGGAACTGCGAGTAGCTGCCGCCGTTGCGGATGACCTGATAGGAGCGCTCGCCGGTCGGGCCGCCGCACAGCAGCGTGGCTCGGTCCCCCCGGCCGCTGATCCCGGCGGCCAGCCGGTCGACCAGGATCTCGGAGCCGCCCGCGTCCGGGCTGGCCAGGTCCCGCCAGGCCACGAAGACCACATGGCGGCCCGCCGGACCGGTGCCCGGCCGCAGGCCGGCCGGGCTCAGCGGGGGAGCGGTCGCTGGCGCCAGGGCCGCGGCCCGGACCGGCGACTCATGGACGCTCATGCCCACACCGTGGCATAACGGACTCGCCGCGGGGGCGTGATTCCGCAGACCTTGACCGTGTTTCGGCCGGTAGCATGCGTCGAGGTCAACCGCGAGGAGCCCGGCATGTTGAGGTCGGTTCGCCTGTTCCGCCTCTTCCTGGCCGAGCAGTCCGATCCGGATAGCTTCTACACCGCCCTCGCCCGCGACGCGGTCGCGCAGCTGGAGGAGCACGGCCCGCTGGCCGGGCGGACGGTCCTGGATATCGGCGGCGGACCGGGCTACCTGACCGCGGCCGTCCGCGCCCGGGGCGGGAACTGCTGCCTCCTCGAGCCGGATCCGGCCGAGCTCGTCCGGCGAGCGCCCGCCGCCGACCCCGCTCCGGCCGGCCAGGCGGGCCACACCGCGATCGCGGACGGCCGCTGGCTGCCGGTGCGCGACGGCGGGGCGGATGTCTGCCTGTCCTCGAACGTCCTGGAGCACGTGCGCGACCCGCGCGGCCTCGTCGACGAGATGGTACGGGTCACCCGGCCGGGCGGGCTGATCTACCTGTCCTTCACCAACTGGTACTCGCCGTGGGGCGGCCACGAGATGTCGCCATGGCACTACCTGGGGCCGCGGGCCGCCGAGCGCCGCTACGTCCGGCGGCACGGCCGCCTGCCCAAGAACCGCTACGCCACGACCCTGTTCCCCGTGCACATCGGCCCGGTCGTGCGCCAGGTGCGCGGCCGCGACGACGTCGAGGTGCTCGCCGCCCGGCCGCGCTATTACCCGCGCTGGTGCCGGGGGCTGCTGCTCGTCCCGGGCCTGCGCGAGATCGCGACGTGGAACCTGCTGCTCATCCTGCGGCGTACCCCGTGACGGCCCGGCCGGCGACCCGGCAGGCCGCCGATCCACCCGCCGCCGACCCGGCCGCGCCCGAGCCGGCCGCGGGCCACGGCCCCGCCCCGGACCCGGAGCGCGGCTGGTCCGCGCCGGGGCTCCGCTGGTTCCTGCTGGTCTGGCTGGTGGCCCTGATCGCGCTGGCCGCCAATCACCCCGGCCAGCTGGCCTACGACACCAAGCTCGGCGTGGACATCGACCCGGCGGGCTTCTACACAAGGCTGTGGGACCTGTGGGATCCGCTGGCGTGGCTGGGCACCCTGCAGAACCAGTACATCGGCTACGCGTTCCCGATGGCGCTGTTCTACCTGGTCTGCCACGCCATCGCGGTGCCGGCCTGGCTGACCGAGCGATGCTGGATGTCGCTGCTGGTGGCCGTCGGCTTCCTTGGCCTGGCCCGGCTCGCGGCCGCCCTGCGGATTGGCTCGCCGCGCACCCGGCTGCTGGCCGGCCTGGCCTTCGCGCTGTGGCCGACGTTCACGATCCTGGTCGGCTCCTCGTCCGCCTCGATCCTGCCCGGCATCATGGTCCCGTGGGCCGTGGTGCCGCTGGTCCGGGTCGCCCGGGCCGCCCCGGCCGGTGCTTCCGGCGCCGGCGGCCGCTCACCGGTCATCCTCGCCGCGGCGCGGTCGGGCCTCGCTGTGCTGGCCATGGGCGGCGTGAACGCGGTGGTCACGCTGGAGGCCCTCATCGCGCCGGCGCTGTTCATCGTGCTGTACGCGCGGGGCCGGCGGCGGATCGCCCTAGCGTCCGCCTGGGCCGGGGCGGTGCTCCTGGCCACCTCCTGGTGGGCCGGGCCGCTGCTGCTCCAGGGCCGGTACTCGTTCAGCTTCCTGCCCTACATCGAGCAGGCCGCCACCACCACCCGGACCATGTCGGCCACCGCCGCGCTGCTCGGCACCGGCGACTGGACGGCCTACTTCAACCCGGGCACGCCGTGGGTGACCGCCGGCTGGACGATGATCTCCGCCCCGGCGGCCATCCTGGCCAGCGCGGCCGCGGCCGCCGCCGGGCTGGCCGGCCTGGCCCGGCGCGACCTCCCCCACGCGGCCTGGCTGCGGCTGGCGGCCGGGATCGCGGCCGCGGCCGCGCTGGTCGGCTACTGGGGACCGCTGGGCGGCCCGCTCCACGGAACTGTCGATTCTTTGCTAAACGGGGTGCTGGCCCCGCTGCGCAACGTCTACAAGTTCGAGTCGGTCCTGGCCCTCGTCCTGGCGCTCGGCGTGGCCCACGGGCTCACCGGGCTGGCCGCCCCCGCCCGGCGGCCAGCGCCGTCGCGCCTCGTCGCGGCTGCGGCCGCCGCCGTGGTGCTGGCCGGCCTGGCGCTGCCGTACCTGACGGACCAGGTGCTGAATCCGGGCGCGTTCTCGCAGGTGCCCCGGTACTGGTACCAGGCGGCCGGCTTCCTGGCGGCGCACTCGCCGCGCGAGCCGGCCTTCGTCGTGCCGGGCGCTGCGCACGGCGAGTACCTGTGGGGAAGTCCTCTCGATGACCCGCTGGAGCCGCTGGCCAGCACGCCGTGGGTCGAGCGCGGCCTCGTGCCGTACGGCGGCGCCGGGTCGCAGGACTTCGTCAACACCGTGGAGTCGGCCGTCGAATCGGGCCAGCAGGTCCCCGGCCTGGCCGCGTACCTGGCCCGGGCGGGAGTCCGCTACGTGGTGGTCCGCAATGACCTCAGCCCGGCCCTGGCCGGGTACACGGCCCCGCAGGCCGTGCACGCGACCCTGGCCCAGTCCGGGTTCCGCCGGGTCGCCGCCTTCGGCCCGCGGATCCCGGTCACCCCGGCCGGCGCGGCGGCCGCGGTCAGCGCGGCGGTCCTGGCCCGGCTGTCCGGCGCCGCCGCGGCCTACCCGGCCGTCGAGGTCTACGCGGCGGGCGGCCGGCCGGCGCCCGGGCCGGCGCAGGTCCAGCCGGCCAGTCAGGCCGTCCTCGTGGATGGCGGCCCGGACGCGCTCCTGCAGCTCGCCGGCCAGGGTGTCCTGGGCGGCCGCCCGGCCGTGGTGGCCGGCACCGGCGGCCCCCCGCTCACCACGCCCGCCCAGTGGGCCGTGACGGACGGCGCGCGCCGGGCCGACAACGTGTTCGGGCTGATCAGCGGCAACGTCTCGGAGACCTACACCGCCACTCAGGTCAACCCGCCCGATGAGCAGCTCGGTGACCAGGGCGGGCCGCCCCGGCAGCTGCGCCCGGTGCCAGCGCGCCTGCAGACGGTCGCCGTCCTGTCCGGCGCCGCCGCGGTCACGGCCTCCTCGGTCGGCTCGTGGGTGACCGAGGCACCGCAGTACGACCCGGTCAACGCCTTCGACGGGAACCGGTCGACGGCCTGGACCGTCGGCGTGCCCCGCGCGGCGGGGCAGTGGCTCCAGGTCGCCTTCGGCCGCCGGCGGGTGCTGGCGGCCAGCGCCGGGATCCGGCTCCTGACCGACCTCGCGGCCCGCCCGGTGGCCACTCGGGTGACGGTCAGCACTGCCGCCGGGCGCGCATCGACCGTGCTGCGGCGCAGCAGCGCGGTCCAGCGGCTCCGGGTCCCGGCCGGGGTCACCCGGTGGCTGCGGGTCACCATCACGCGCACCACGAGGTCCACCGTCCAGGCAGTCAGCGCCGGCCCGGGCGCCGGGATCAGCGACGTGCTGATCCCCGGGGTCCGGGTGCAGCGCCTGCTGCGGCCGGCCCAGGACCCGGCCGGCCGGCGTGCCCCGGTTCAGGCGTTCTCCTTCGCCCAGCAACTGCCGTCCCCGGCCCTGCTGGGCAGCGCCGCGGCCTACCCGCCGCTGGCCCGGACCTTCGCCACCACCGCGGCCGCCCCGCTGCGGATGACCGCGACGGCCATGGCGCTGCCCGGCCGCGCCCTGACCACCCTCCTGCGCCGCCTGACGCCGGCCGGCCCCGGCCAGCTCCAGGTGACGGCGACCAGCACTCTCGGCTCGCTCCCCGCCCTCGCCCCGGCCCAGCTCCTGTCCGCCCCGCCGCCCGCGAGCACCGGGTCCGGTCAGGCCGCGCCGGCCGCGCCGGCCGCGCCGGGGAGAGCCGCGTCCGGGAGCACGGCGTCCGGGAGCCCCGAGTCTGGGAGCCCCGCGCCCGGGAGCACGGCGCCCGGGCCGTGGATCGCGGCGTCCGCGCATCCGGTGCTCCGACTGAGCTGGACCGGCCACCGGCGGATCGCCGACCTGACCCTGGCTCCGGACGCCGGGGTCGGCGCCTTCCCGCAGCGCGTCCGGATCAGCAGCCCGGCCGGCGTCCGGGACACGGCCGTGGGCTTCGGCGGCCTGGTCACCCTGTCCCCGCCGCTCGTGACCGACCAGCTCAGCATCAGCTTCCCGGCCAGCGAGCCCGCCAGCGCGGCGGCCGCCGCCCAGCGCGGCCGGCTCCCCATCGCGCTGGGCCGCCTGACCATCCCCGGCCTGGCCGGCCTGCGCCCCGCACTGCCCGACCCGGCCGCCTCGTTCAGCCTCCCGTGTGGCCAGGGCCCGGCCCTGACCATCGACGGCCGCTCCTACCCCACCGCCGTGACTGCGACGGTCTCTGCCCTGACCAGTTTCCGCCCGGTCCAGGTGCGGCTCTGCCCGCCCGGCTCCGCCCTGACCCTGCCTCCCGGCCGACACGAGCTCACAGCAGCCCCGCCCGCCCCCTTCGCCCTCACCAGCCTCACCCTGACCAGCACCTCCCGCGCCGCCCCCGCCCCCTCCTCGGCGTCTGGCATGATCACGACCGCTTCCCTGGCAAACGCCGGGGGTAAACGGTCGCGATCATGCTCGGGGCGGGCCGGCTCGGGCTGCACGTCGGCGCGGGCGGCTGGGACCGGCCGGGCCCTGCACGTCATCAGCTGGCAGCCGGATAGCCGGTCCCTGCGGGTCGCGGCCGGCCCGGAGTCGTACCTGGAGATCCACCAGAACGCCAACCCTGGCTGGGTGGCCACCCTGAACGGCCGGCGCCTGGCGCCCGCGACGCTCGACGGCTGGCAGCAGGGCTACGTCCTGCCGGCGGGCCGCGGCGGCGTCGTGACGCTGACCTACGCGCCGGACGGCTCCTACCACGTGCTGCTGGCCGCCGCCGCCCTGGGCGTCCTGCTCCTGCTGGCTTGCGCCCTCCCGCGCCGCTGGTGGCGTCGCCCCGGTCGGCCGGCGAGGGTCCGCGCCCCCGCCGGTCCATCCGCCCCTGGCGGCCCGTCCGTGCCCGGCACTCTCTCGGCGTCTGTCAGCCTGTCCGTGCCCGCCAGCCCGTCCGCGCCCGCCAGCCCGTCCGTGCCCGGCAGGCCGGCACCGCGGCCTGGCGCCGGCGCCTGGGTTTGCGTCGCGGCGCTGGCCGCGCTGCTCTTCGTCGCGGGCGGGCCGGTGGCCATCGTGGTCCCGGTCCTGGCCGCGGTCGCCTGGTGGCGGCCGCGCTGGCTGCCCGCCGTGGCCGCCGCCGCCATCATCGCGGCCGGCGTCATCACCGCGACCGCCGCCAGCCCGGCCGCGCTCGGCTCCGGCGCGTTCAGCGCGGCCGCCCAGGCGTGCGCGCTGACCGCGCTGGCCGCCGCGCTGATGCCGGCCCCGCGCGCCGGCCGTGCCCCCGCCGCGGCGTTCAGCCCGGCCGCGAGGCCCGCCACGACCCGGCCCCAGCCGACGGCGACCCCGGCTGACGCCGCCCGCCCGGCCGTGCGGCACCCAGCCGGGAAACTTCGCGACCGGCGCCGATCGGGCACGAAACAATCATGAATGCCCGGACCGCCCAGTCCTGTGCTAATCATCTGTTCTGCAGCCGTGTCCTGCTAACGTACGGAACCGGACCGGTCTGAGTACGCTGTCGGTCCCTCGTCGGAATTCAGGCGCAGTCCCGGACTCGCCGACGCTGAGCAATGTCGCCGTGGAGGAGCCATGCGCCGTGTCGTCGGCCTTACGGTCACCGGGCTTGGTGCATTCCTGCTGGTATTCGGGCTGCTCATGCGGTACTGGGTGCCCGGCCAGGTGCTCAAGTACCCGCTGAACGAGTACTCCGTCACCACCTTGTCCGGGACCGACATCACCTACTTCAGCCCGTCCCTGCTGCGCGAGTTCCCTCATGTCAACGCCACCGCCGTCAAGACCATCGAGGGCGACGTGCCGTCCGGCTCGTCCTCGCTCGCCGTGTGGGGCGCATTTACCGCCATCGAGGACATTACGAATCACACCGCAATCCAGTACACCAGCCAGCGCTCGGCCTTCGACCGTCGCACCGGGCTGCTGGTGAACTGCTGCGCCGCCTCGGTCGGCTCGAACAGCAAGGTCGTCCAGTCCGGCCAGGGCTTCATGTTCCCGTTCGGCACCCAGCACAAGGACTACCAGGTCTTCGACGCCACCCTGCTCGCCCAAGTGACCTTCGAATTCGCCGGAACGGGGACTGTTGACGGGCTGTCCGTCGATAAGTTCGTCGAGCACGTGGATCACCGCCGGTTCGGCCAGCAGACGCTGCCCGGCTCGCTGGTCGGAGAGCCGCAGCAGGCCACCGTCACGCTGCCCGAGTCCCTCACGGCGACCAACACCTTCTGGGTCGACCCGCTCACCGGCGCGACCGTCGACGTGACCATGAACCAGACGGTGGAGCTGCAGGGCGCCACCCCGGCCGAGCGGCTCGTCCTGCTGGGCGGCACCCTGTCGGAGACCGCCCCGAGTATCCAGGCCGCAGTCGAGACTGCGCAGCAGCAGCACTCGAAGATCACGCTGATCCAGATCACCATTCCCCTGATCGGCATCCTGCTCGGGATCATCGCCCTGGCCATCGGGATCACCCTGGTCCTGAGGTCGCCGGAGCCGTGGGTGCCGGCCTACGATGACGACGAAGTCGAGGACATGGCCCGGTTATGACGCCGGCCGGCGTCGGCCCCGGCCGAGCGGACCGCGGGCGCCACCATGCACTACACCTCCGGCACCACCGGGCGCCCCAAGGGCGTCCGCCGTGCCCTGTCCGGCCTCACGCCCGAGGACGCGGCGGACCTCGGCGCGGAGCTGCCGCAGCTAGAGCAGCTCTATCTGACGGCGGCGCCGCCGGGTCAGGCCTGGTCGCTCGCGACCTCGCTCAGGACCTCCAGCAGCCGGGCCGTGGCGGGCGGGTCCGGCGGATCTCCGTAGGTCACCGCGAAGACGTGCCGCCGGGCACCGGGCAGTTCGGTGACCGCGATCCCCGGGTGCCGGGCGGCGCGCAGGCACAGGCCCGGCAGCGTCGTCACGCCGAGGCCGGCCGCGACGAGCGCCTGGACGGCCACGTAGTCGTCGGTGGTGAAGGCGACCTTCGGCGTGAAGCCCGCCAGCGCGCACTGCCGGATCAGGTAGCTGCGGCACCGCTCGCAGCCGGCGATCCACCGGTGCCCGGCGTAGTCGGCCAGCTCCGGCGGGCCGGGGCCGTCGCCAGCCGGAGCGGCCGTGACCAGGTGCACCGGCTCGTCCAGCAGCAGCCGGCCGCGGGTCCCCTCGGGCGACGCGCTGGGCGGCTCCGGGTCGGTGCCGGCCTGGTAGTGCTGGAAGACCAGGGCCACGTCCACGTAGCCGGCCCGGAGCATCCGCAGCGCCTCGGGCGGCTCGGCCTCGGTCAGCATGAGGTCCATGCCGGGCGTCTGCACCTCCAGCCGCGCCGCGGCGGCCGGGACGATGGTGCCGAGCGCGGACGGGAACGCGGCCAGCCGGACCCGGCCCTCGCGCAGCCCGACGTGCGCGGCGAGCTCCGCCTCGGCCGCGTCCAGCCGGCCGATGATCTCCTCGGCCCGCTCGGCCAGCAGGCGGCCGGCGTCGGTCAGCCGCACCCCGCGGCCGGCCCGCTGCAGCAGGCGCGCGCCGGTCTCGGCCTCCAGCCGGGCGATGTGATGGCTGATCGAGGGCTGGGCGTAGTTCAGCGCGCGGGCGGCGGCCGTGACCGAACCGTGCCGGGCCACGGCGACCAGCACCCGGAGCCTGATCACGTCCAGCATGGGTCAACTATAGATCGACTTGATACTTCTGTTCAGGCGTCCCGCATCGGCCTATTCAAGGCCGCTGAACTGCCCCGCCGCGCTAGCGCCCGTCCAGCAGCGGCGACTCCGGCCGCCGGGGCAGCGGCCCGGCCGCCCCGCCCTGCGCCCGCTGCGCCTTCCGCCGCCAGGCAATCCCCGACAGTGCCTCCAGCACCACCCGGTTGGCCAGGTAGGCCGTGACCTCGGCGTGGTCGTAGGGCGGCGCCACCTCGACGATGTCGATCCCGGCCACCGGCAGTTCCATCGCGATCCGCCGGACCGCGTCCAGCAGCTGGCGGCTGGTCAGGCCGCCCGGCTCCGGGGTCCCGGTGCCCGGCGCCATGCCCGGGTCGACCACGTCCACGTCGACGGACAGGAACACCCCGTCGCACTCGTCGGTCGCGATCGCGAAGGCCTCGGTCAGGCACTCGTCCAGCCCGCGGGTGACGACCTCGGTCATCTCGAAGCTGCGCATCCGCTGCTGCGCCATCCAGGCCAGCGTCACGGGCTCGGGCCAGTACCCGCGCAGCCCGACCTGGAGGAACCGGTCACCGCGGACCGCGCCCGACTCGATCAGCCGCCGCATCGGCGTGCCGTGCCCGTGCAGCGCCCCGAACTGGGTGTCGCCGGTGTCGGCGTGCGCGTCAAAGTGGATCATCGACAGTCGGCCCCAGCCGACGTGCCGGGCCACCCCGGTCGCGTCCGGCAGCGCGATGGTGTGATCGCCGCCGAGGATCACCGGGATGGCCCCGGCCGCGCTCGCGGTCTGCACCGCCGCCTCCAGGCGGCGCAGCGACAGCTCGGTGTCGCCGCCCGGCATCTCCACGTCGCCGGCGTCCGCCACCCGCAGCTCGGCCAGCGGGTCCACGCCCAGCGCCAGGTGCGGCCGGGAGCCGTCGTGCGGCAGGTAGTCGGTGAACCGGATGGCCTGCGGGCCGAACCGGGCGCCCGGCCGGTGCGAGGTCCCGCCGTCGAACGGAGCACCGATGATCATGATGTCGGTGCCCGCCCAGGACGGCGGGTCGGCCAGGTCAGCCCGGTCCACGCCGAGGAAGGTGGCATCCGGGCCGTACATTCCGCCAAGGCGCGTCATCCGCTCAACTTACGCCGGCCGGGACGTCGCCCCCGTCCCTGGCCGGCGGCGCGAGCGCGGCGGCCTGGGCCGGCGGCGGGCCGGGCAGGATGCGGGCCAGCGGCCCCGGCAGCCACCAGTTCGCCTTCCCCAGCAGTTCCATGACGGCCGGCACCAGCACCAGCCGGACCACCGTCGCGTCGATCAGGACGGCCACGGCCAGGCCCAGCCCGACCTGCTTGACCGAGACGTTCGCGCCGAGCACGAAGGACCCGAACACCGCCACCATGATCGCCGCGGCGGCCGTGATCACCTTGGCCGAGCGGGCCAGCCCGGTCGCGACGGCCGCCGCGTTGTCGCCCGTGGCGTCGTAGGCCTCGCGGATGCGCGAGATCAGGAACACCTCGTAGTCCATGGACAGGCCGAACAGGATCACGAACAGGAAGACCGGCACCCAGGTCGTCACCGGCATCTTCTCCGGGAAGCCGAACAGCTGGTGCAGCCAGCCGTCCTGGGTGACCAGGACCAGCACGCCGTAGGCGGCGCCGATCGACAGCAGGTTCATGACCGCGGCCTTGACCGCCACCACCACCGACCGGAACACCGCCGTCAGCAGCACCATGGACAGCGCGACGACCACGGCGATCAGCCACGGCAGCCGCTGGCTGATGACGTTGGCGAAGGTCACGTTGCCCTCGTTCGGGCCGGTCAGGTAGGCGCGGAGCCCGGTGCCGGCCGTTGCGCGGGGCAGCACCTGGCCGGTCAGGTGGTTGGCGAGCGCCCCGGTCGCCGGGTCCTGCTGGCCGGTCGCCGGGTAGGCGATCAGCAGCGCCGCCTGGCCGTCGGGGCTGATCACCGGCGCAGTCACCGCCGCGATGCCCGGCGTGTGGCGGACCGCCGCGGCCAGCACCGCGACGCTGGCCCCCCTGGCCCCCCTGGCCCCGCCGGCCCCGCTGGCCCCGCCGGCCCCGCCGGCCCCGCCGGCCCCGCCGGCCGGCAGCCTGGTCGCCACGATCAGCGGCGCGTCGAAGCCCGGCCCGAAGCCGTCCGCCATCGTGGCGTAGCTGGCGTAGCCCATCGTCCCGCGGGCCTGCGCCGACTCATCCGGCAAGCTCAGCTTCAGGCCCAGCGCCGGCGCCGCGAGCAGGGCGATGACTCCCGTGGCGGCACAGAGCGCGATCACCGGCCGGCGCTGGATCACGGCGGCCCACCGGAACGCCCAGCCGCCTGCTTTTCCAGAACGGATCGCGCCACGCCGGCCCCCGCCCCGCGACAGCAGCCGCCCGAGCCGGGCCGGACGGGCCAGCCGGGTCCCGGTGCACCGCAGCAGCGCCGGCAGCAGCGTCAGCGCGGCCAGGACCGTCATGCCCACGGTCACCGCGGCGGCCACGGCCACCCCGTTCAGCAGGGACTGGCGCAGCACCAGCAGGCTGAGCATCCCGATGGCCACGGTCAGCCCGGCGGTCAGCACCGACCGGCCGGCCGTGCGCATGGTCGTGACCAGGGCATCCTCGGGCGACGCGCCGGCCCGCAGCTCGTCCCGGAACCGGGTGAACAGGAACAGGGCGTAGTCCACGCCGACGCCCAGCCCGATCAGGGAGGCCACGATCGGCCCGAACGCCGGGGCCGGGATCAGGTGCCCGATCAGCGCGATCAGCGACAGCCCGGTGCCGATGCCGAACAGCGCGGTCACCACCGGCAGGCTCATGGCCAGCAGCGAGCCGAAGGCGAGCAGCAGCACGATCGCGGCCGCGGTCGTCCCGATGCCGTCGCTCGCCCCGCCGTAGGGCGTCTCGGCCAGGTCGACCACGTCCCCGCCCAGGCTGAAGGTCAGCCCGCGCCCGGACGCGGCGGTGGCGTCATGCATCAGCGCCGCCGTCTCCGCGCCGGAGATGCCGCTCGCGGGCACCGAGAACTGGACCGACGCGAAGGCGATGTCCCCGTCACGGGAGATCTGCCCAGGGGCCTGGTACGGGCTGGCCACCTCGCTGACGCCGGCCGCGCGGGCGAAGGGCGTGAGCGCGGCGGTGACCCGGCGGCGGACGGCCGGGTCGCCGATCGGCCGGGCCGACCGGATGGCCAGGGTCAGGGTGTCGCCGGACTGCCGGTGGAAGTGCTGGTTCAGCAGGGTCTGGCCGGGATCGGCGGTGCCGAAGCTGGTGGCGGACGGCGCGCCGAACTGGACCCAGAGCGTGACCAGGCAGGCCAGCCCGGCCAGCCAGGCCACGATAGTGGCCCAGCGGTGCCGGTAGCAGGCCAGCCCGATGTCAGCCAGCGGACCGGGGCGGTGGCGGCCCGGCGGGGGAGCGGCGGTGTGCGACATGGTTCTCATCTCCGGCGAGCCACGGGGGTTTCCTGACTGGTCCCAGGGTCCTGCGTCGGGCAGGACGGCGCGTCGTACGGCGGAAGGCAGTTGCCGGGGCCGCTACGCCGCCCGGCGTACTCCCGGCGGACTACTCGCGGTGCCCGCGCCCGGGGCGGCGGAGGGCGCCTCGTAACCTGGTGCCCAGGCACCAGCCGGAACGGAGCGCTCGTGACCCAGCCCTCGCCCAACGCCGGCCCGCAGGCCGGACCTGCCGGTCCGGCCGGTCCTGCCGGTCCTGCCGGTCCTGCCGGTCCTGCCGGTCCTCGGGCGGACCCGGCCGACGGCGAGCGGCGGATCTTGGTGCCGCGCTGCCCCAACCTGCGTGACCTCGGCGGCTATCCGGCGGCCGGCGGGCGGACGACGCGCTGGCGGACGCTGCTGCGATCCGGCTCGCTGCGCCCGGCCGGGGCCGACGGGGTCGGCCGGCTCGCGGAGTACGGGCTGCGCACCGTGATCGACCTGCGCACGGCCGCCGAGGCGGAGCGCGCGCCGAGCCCGCCCGGCATCGCGGCCCGGACCCAGCTCATTCCGCTGCTCGGCCCGGAGGTGCGCGGCCTGCCGCCCGGCCTCGAACCGGTCTACCGGTACCTGATCGAGGAGCGCGGCGACCAGGTCGCGTCGGCCGTCAGCGCGCTGGCCCGCCCCGGCGCCCTCCCGGCCCTGGTGCACTGCGCCGCGGGCAAGGACCGGACCGGCATCGTGATCGGCCTGGTCCTCGCGGTCCTGGGCGTCCCCGACGAGATCATCGCGGCCGACTACGCGCTCAGCTCCGGCTACCTCGGCGCGCAGGCGGTCACGATCATCGGCGACGTCCAGAATAGCGCCGGCCTGGACCGCCAGGCGACCGCCGAGCTGCTGTCCAGCCCGCCCGGCCTGATCCTGGACGCGCTGGCCCGGGCCCGCGCCGCCGCCGGCACCATCGACGGCTACCTGCTCACCCACGGCGTCTCCGCCGCGGAGCTGGCCGCCCTCCGCGCCCGCCTGACGGACTAGGCGACCGCCGCTCCGGGCGCGCCGGAGCGGGCGGCTGGGTCGTGCTGGCCCGGGTCAGCTGGCTAGTGCTGGCCCGGGTCAGCTGGCTCGTACTGGCCCGGGTCAGCTGGCTCGTACTGGCCCGGGTCAGCTGGCTCGTACTGGCCCGGGTCAGCTGGCTCGGGCCCGTCGTCGAGCCCGGCCAGCGCCTCGCGCGCCTCGTCGGCGACTGGCCGCGGCACCGCGGGCGGAAACTCCCGATCACCGGCGTCGTCGGCCCCATCGGCGTCGTCGGCGTCGTCGGCGTCGTCGGCCTCCGCCTCGGCCAGCACGTGGCGCAGCGCCAAGCCGTAGGCCACGTCATAGGCCCGGTCGGCCGGGACCGCGATATCCGGGACCACGCCCGTGCCTTCCCAGTTCGTTCCGGTGACCGGGTTGATCGACCGGGCGAACGGCACCGAGACGGCCAGGGTCGGTGAGATCGGCACCGTCCGGGTCGGGTGGGCCCCGCCGCCCGTCGTCTCGCCGATGACCTGCGCCCGGCCCTGGGCCTGCAGCGCGTAGGCGATGTCCTCGCCGCCGGAGAACGTCTGCCCGCTGCTCAGCACGTAGACCGGCCGGCCGAGGTAACGGGCGCCGGGCACATAAGCCAGGCTCCAGAACTGCCGGGTCTCGCCGGTGTCGGCGTCATAGATGTCATTGAGGTGGGTCTGCGCCCCCTCGAACAGGTAGCTGCACCAGAACGCCGCCCCGTGCGGTGACCCGCCGCCGTTCTGCCGCAGGTCGAGGATCAGCGCGTACGTCCCCGCGACCAGCTCCATCGCCGCCGCGATCGCCGTCCCGGCCCGCCGGGGATCCGCCACCATCCGCACGTCCAGGTACCCGATGTTGCCGGCCAGCCGCTCGACCCGGAAGATGCCGAAGTTCAGCGGCCGGAACTCCGGCTGCGAGTCCCGCCCCGGCCGGCCCCGTTCCTTCGGGCCAGGCCGCCCTCGCCCGCCCGGCCCCGGTCCCGGCCCCGGCCCGCCCGGTCCCGGCCCCGGCCCGCCCGGTCCCGGCCCCGGCCCGCCCGGTCCCGGCCGTTGTCCGCCTGGTCGCGGTGGCCTCACCCGGACTGTGAGGTGCTTGTCCGCGCATGCCTCATACAGCTGGGCCGTGAGCCGGCGTCCTCCGGAGCCGCGGTCCCCGATCCGCCGTCCTCGACCGTGAACTCCAGCAGCCGCGCCGACGGCAGCCGCAGCGACAGCTCGCGCCGCAGCCGCCGCATCCCGGTCTCGTGCGCCTGCGCCCACGCCTCCAGCGCTGGCTCGGGCCCGGCGTCCGGGTCCGCAGCGATGAACACCCGGACCAGCAACTCGTCCGGCCCGATGGCCGGGTCCTCACCGTGCTGCAGCAAGGCGACCCGCGTGACCGCGTCGGCCCCGAACCCGGCCCGCACCTCGCGCTCGACGGCCCTCTTCACGCGCTGCGCCTCGGCCTGATCCACAGCCGCCTCCCTGGATCGCGGTGCTCACGACGCTAGCCCTCGATCCCGCCCGCCGCACGCCAATATCTCGCGCCTGGACCGCCCTGCCCGCCCGCGTCTGCCGGGCCTGCGGCCCAGCCGCACCAGCTGCCCCGCAGGCCCCGCTGGCTCGCGGCGGACGAAGATCGTGGGAGAGTTGCTCACCCTGGGAGGTGAGCGATCTTCCCATGATCTTGTGCTGCGGCGTCGGCGTGCCCGCCTAGACGTCCTGCGCGGCGACGTCCCGCGGCACTTCGACGTCCCGCGGCACTTCCGCCTCAGGCGCCACCCGTACCTCCTGCGCCGGGGCGTCCGCGGGCGCCGGCAGGCTGGGCTGAGCGGCCGGGCCGGCCGGGTCGGCCGGGCCGGGCGGGCTGGACTGCTCGCGCCGGGAGCCGGTGGCGAGCAGGCAGCCGCCGAGGATCAGCACGAACGACGCGGCGATCAGCTTGGTGAAGGGCTCGCCGAGCAGCGCGACCCCGGCGGCGACGGCGATGGCCGGGTTGACGTAGGTGAACGTCATGGCCCGCGAGGTTCCCACCTCCCGGATGAGGGCCAGGAACACGATCAGCGCGCACGCCGTGCAGATCACGCCGAGCGCGGCGAGCGCGGCCAGCACCTTCCCGGACGGCAGCCGCGTCGGCCAGGTCGCGATCGCCGCGGGGGCGTACACGACCGCGGCCAGGCTCAGGCAGGCCGCGGTCATGGGCAGCGACGGGACGTCCGCCAGCTTGCGCGTCGCGATGAGCGGGGCGGTCGCGTAGCCGACGGCGACCAGCAGCACCTCGGTGACCGGCCATGCGCTGCCGCCGCTCAGGTGCGGCCCGGCCAGCACCCCCACGCCGGCCAGCCCGAGGATGAGGCCGGCCCAGCGCCGGAGACTGAGCCGCTCGGAGCCGCCGGTGAGCCGGGCGATGACCACGCCAATGATCGGTACCGCCGCGATCAGCAGTCCGGCCAGCGAGCTGGGCAGGTGCTCCTCGGCGTTGGACAGCAGGCCCCACGGCGCGACCATCTCCAGGACGGCGAAGGCCAGCAGCGGCCGCCAGTGCGCGCGCAGCGCGGCCAGCTGCCCGGACCGCAGGACCACCGGCAGCAGGATCACGGCGCCCAGCGCGGTCCGGGCGAACACCACGACCGGGACGGAGACGCCACCGACCGCTACCTTGATCAGCAGGTAGGGAATGCCCCACACGACGCACATAACCGCGAACAGGACCCAGCCTCGGCGAGTCACCGCCACCCCCGCATTCCGCTTGCCGGCCAGCCCGCGGCCGAGACCGCGGTCAGGCTCCGGCCGATAGTGCCGACCGGCCGGCCGGAGAAGCCGGCCAGGCGATACCTAGCATCACCCGGGCCGCCGGGTGCTGTCTTGAACGCTGTTGCGGTAGGCACCGGGAGTGATCCCGACGACCCGCCGGAACCATCGCGTCAGGTGAGCCTGATCCGCGAATCCGGTGAGCATGGCGGCCTGCGCGGGACTGTGCCCCCCGCTCGAGCAGCACCCGGGCCCGCGCGACCCGGTGCTGGGCGAGCCACGCGTAGGGCGGCAGCAGGTCCAGGGTCTGCCCGGGCCCGGAGCTCACCGGGGTCCAGACGGCCCGGCCTCCGGCCGGGGTAACGGCGAGCTGGCCCCGAGGCCGTCGAGTCTGCTCACGCCGTCACCGTACGCGACCCGGCGGCCCGCGCGGAATGGCATTATCAGGGACCATGTGCGCACCGCGGGGGACCGGCTGATGGCGCTCGACGAGCTGGACCGGAGGATCGTGGCCGCGCTCGTCGAGGACGCCCGCGCGACCTACGCGGAGGTGGGGGCCCAGGTCGGCCTGTCCGCGCCGGCCGTCAAGCGGCGGGTCGACCGGCTGCGCGCCTCCGGGGCCATCACCGGGTTCTCGGCCCGGGTCGATCCCACCGCGCTCGGCTGGACCACCGAGGCCTACGTGGAGCTGTACTGCCGCGGGCGCACGTCGCCCGCCGACATCGCCATGGCGGTGAGCAAGCACCCGGAGATCACCGATGCCTGCACGGTCACCGGCGAGGCCGACGCGCTGCTGCACATCCGGGCCGCGGACGTGCGGCACTTCGAGCGCGTGATGGAGCGCATCGGCGCCGAGCCGTTCGTCGTCCGCACACGCAGTGTCATCGTCTTGTCCAGGCTCGTGAACAGGCCGGACACGCTCCCGCCGGAGGCCGGCCAGTAGCCTGGACGATTTCGCCTGGATCTATGCTGACCGGGCGGTTCGGCCGACCGCCATCCGCTACAGTCGTGCCATGTCAGAGCGTGACGAAGGCCCCCGGCGGCCCATGACCACCGGCGAGTTCCGCGCCGCCCCCGACTCATCCGCGAGCACGGGCCAGTTCCGTGCCTTCGCCGGCGAGCAGTCTGCCGAGTCCGAAGCGCCCTGGGACATGAAGGTCCCCGGCCGCAGCGTTGCCCGCCTGGCGGGCATCGTCGTACTGGTCGCCGTCGTGCTGGCGATCATAGCGATCATCGTAGTGAAGCTCTAACCGCCTGGCCCGCGAGTCCGGGCTATAGGAGAGCCGCGCGGCGCCCTCGGGGCTGACTGCGGCTGTGCTTGTATTGGTCGTCATGAGCGCAGCGGACGTGGGCGATCAGGCTGCGCAAGACCAGGCTGTGCAAGACCAGGCTGTGCAAGACCAGGCCGACGACGCGGCCGAAGAGAGCCACCGGCTGACCGCCCTCGAGGGCCTGGCCGCCCTGTCGCTCGACGCGCTCTCCTCCGTGGCCTACGGGCCCGAGGCCATCGTCATCGTGCTGGTGGCGGCCGGCGCGGCCGGGCTGAACTACACCCTGCCCGTCACCCTCGCGATCGTCCTGCTGCTCGCCGTGCTGGTCATCTCCTACCGGCAGGTCATCGAGGCCTTCCCGGCGGGGGCGGCGCCTACGCGGTGGCCAAGACCCATCTGGGCACGACGGCCAGCCTGGTCGCGGCCGGCTCCCTGGTCGTCGACTACGTGCTGAACGCGGCCGTGGGCGTGTCCCCCGGGGTGGAGGCGCTGGTCTCCGCGTTCCCGTCCCTGTACGGCGAACGGGTCGTGATCTGCCTGGTCATCCTGGCCCTCATCACGGCGGCCAACCTGTGGGGCGCGGCCGACTCGGCGCGGCTGTTCATCGCGCCCACCGTCATCTTCATCGTCGCGATCTTCGCCGTCATCATCGGCGGCCTGGTCCGGTCGCACCCGGCCGTGGCCCCGTCCCACCAGGTCCCGTCCGCGACCGAGACCATCGGCCTGCTCCTCCTGCTGCGCGCCTTCGCCTCCGGCTGCGCCGCCCTGACCGGCGTCGAGGCCATCGCCAACGCCGTGCCCTCGTTCCGCCGCCCGCGGGCCCACCGGGCGCAGCACACCGAGATGTGGCTCGGGATCATCCTCGGCACCATGCTGATCGGCCTGTCCATCCTGATCCGCAAGTACCAGGTCACGCCGACGCCCACGGAGACCGTGCTGGCCGAGATCACCGCCGCCGCGCTCGGCCACAATGTCGTGTTCTACGCGGTGCAGATGATCACCACCGTGCTGCTGGCGCTCGCCGCCAACACCTCGTTCGGCGGATTGCCGGTCCTCGCGTCGCTGCTGGCCACCGATAACTTCCTTCCGCACCTGTTCTTCCTGCGCGCTGACCGCCAGGTGCACCGGTACGGGATCGGCGTGCTGGCGGTGGCGGCCGCCCTGCTGCTCATCGTCTCGCGCGGGGACACCCAGGCCCTGGTGCCGCTGTTCGCCATCGGCGTGTTCGTCGGCTTCACCCTGTCGCAGGCCGGGATGGTGCGGCACTGGCACCAGCAGCACGGGCCGGGCTGGGGGCGCCGGGCCGCGATCAACGGCGTCGGCGCCGTCTTCACCGCGGTCGCGCTCGCGATCGAGCTGTTCTCCAAGTTCCTGGAGGGCGCGTGGCTCGTGGCGAGGACCAGGTCGTCGTGCTCATCCCCGAGGTGCAGCCGTCGAGCCTGCTGCGCCGGGTCCTGTGCAACCAGCGCGGCGCCGTGCTCGACCGGGCCATCCGGCGCGGCACGGATAACGTGGTCATCTGCCGCCTGCGGTTCCGGCTCAAGGTGCTGGTCCACGAGCCGGGCCCGGGCCCCGGAGGAGACGCTGATGACCCGCGATGACCTGCTGGCCTACTGCCTGGCCAAGCCGGGCGCCTGGCGAGACGACCCGTGGGGCGGTGACCTCGTGGCCAAGGTCGGCCCCAAGATCTTCGCCTTCCTCGGCGCGGACTCCCCGGCCCCGTCGGTCGGCCTGAAGTGCGGCGCGACCAGGGACGCGGCCGACGAGTGGCTGGCCCGCTACCCCGACGACGCGTCAGTGATGGCCTACATCGGCCGCTCCGGCTGGAACACCCTGCGCGCCGGCGGCGCCATCCCCGATGACGAGCTGCTGGAGGCCGTCGACGCCTCCTACGACACCGTCGTCAGCAAGCTCCCCAAGAAGGACCGCCCCACCGCCTAGAACCCCCCGCCCAGCTCCGCCCACGGCGCCCACGCCGCGCCCGAGTACGTCGACACCGCGAGCTTCAGCCGCCGGTCCAGGATGGCCACCTCCGGGGTGGCGCCGGTGTTCACCCACGCCGCCGGGCTCCCCAGCACGTGCCCCCCGATCACCGTCCACGGCCCCCAGCCCCCCGAGGCGGCCTGGACCGAGAAGCCGAGCCTGGCGTTGGCCTGCCGGGCGAACACCGCCGCCTGGCCGCCCGGCCACGCCACGGCCGCAGGCGAGTTGCGCACGCCCGCCGTCCCGGCCGGCGACGCGCCCCACGTCCAGGCGCCGGTCGCCGGGTTCTGCGTGGCCAGTGCCAGCTTCCCGTTCGCCGTCACCAGCACCTCGGTCGCCCCGCCCGCCCCGGCCACCACGGCCGGCGTCCCGGTCAGCCCGGCCGGCCCGCTGCCCGCCGCCGACCAGGAACTCCACCCCGCGGCCCCGAGCGTGGCCACGTCCAGCGCGCCCGACCCGGTCACGCAGAACACCTCCAGCGTCTTGCCGCCCACCACCACCGGGACCGGCGCCCCCGCGCAGTCCCCGCCGATCGGCGTCCACGCCGTCCACGATGTGTTCGCGCCGGGCGAGGACTGCCGGGTCGTGAAGACCTGGCCGCCCGCCGCGGCCGCGAACACGGTGACGTCGCCGTCCGGCGCCGTGACCGCCCCGGGGTCGGTCACGAACTTCCCGGTGCTCCTGGTACCCACCGGCCCGCCCCACTGCCAGTCGTTCGGCGCGCCGGGCTGCTGCCAGGCGTGCACGATCTGTCCCGCCGTGGTCCGCGCGAACAGCGTCAGCGCCCCGCCCGGGTTGGCCGCCACGGCCGGGTTGCCGGCCAGGTGGGCCGGCGAGTTGCCCACCGCGCGGGTGCCCCACCAGGCCGCGCTGCCGATCGGATGCTGGTAGTCGTGCTGCACCGTGCCGTTCGCCGCCCGGGCGAACCACTCGGCCGTCCCGTTGCTGTTCATGGCCGTGGCGATCCGGAACCGGGGCCGGGCCGGCTGGACCGGCGGGGGCGGCGCCCCCACCTTCCCGCTGCCGCCCAGGGCCGCGTCGAGCTGGTCGTTGTCGATGTTCACCGTGACGCCGCCCCAGCTCTCGTTGTGGCCGCCCTGGTACTGGTGAATGCGCTGATGGCTGGTCCACATCGCGGCCGGCATGTAGGAGCTGGCCGTCGTCGCGTGGCCGTCCCAGTCCGCGTAGTGGATGACATCCGGCTCGGTCATCCGGGCCGCCGCCCCGGTCAGGTCGCCGACGTTGGAGAACGACTCGTAGATCCCCGCCCGGTACCCCCTGGCGTGCAGCCCGGTGTCCCACGCCGACAGGAACGTGGTCACCGCCGCCCCGCAGCCGCCGCGGTAGGCCTCCATGTCGAAGATGAGCGGCGTGCCCGCCGGGATGCCCAGGACGGCCGCCTGCGCCACCGCGTCGGCGGCGGCGGCGGTGCCCTGCGCGGCCGCCTTCGCGGCGCTGATCGTGGCGTCCCCGAACCCCGCCACGCACGAGGCCTGGAGCCCGACGTAGAGCGGGAAGTAGTGCCAGCCCTCGGCCTGGATGGCCCGGATCCAGGCCGGGGTCAGGTTGGCCTGCGCGCAGGCCCGGTTGACCCCGCCGATGTAGATCCCGACGGACCGGTACGGCGACGCCAGCCAGTCCTTCATGGTCGCGGCCGACGGCGCCGCGCACGTGTCGAAGCCCGCCCCCGTGACCACGCCCTGGGCCGGCGCGGGCGGCACCGCGGCCGGAGCGGCCAGCGGCACGGCCCGGGCCCGCCCGCTGACCCGGATGGATTTCTCGACGAAACGTGCTGTTTCCGCGCTCGCCCCGTACGACAGGCTGACCTCGACCCCGGCCGATGGCACGACATCGATGACCTCGTGGGTGACCCCCGCGTCGGAGTTGGTGAGCGCCGGCCGGCCGTCGATGACCGCGTGCCGGGTGGCCCGCCGCAGGTCCGGGCTGGCCGCGCTGACCGGTTCCAGCTGCACCGCGGTCGCCCGGCCCCGCACGTCCGCCGGGCAGGCCGGGTCGGGTCCCGGCGTGCCCAGGTACACCGCGCGGACGTCCAGCCGCGGGCACGCGCGCGGGTGCCGGGTCAGGTTCACCACCCGCCATGACGCGGGCACCACGACGCTCACGCCGTGGAACGAGACCGTGCGCTGCGCCGCCTTCGCCGGGTCCGAGCGGTCGGCGTGCGCCGCCGGAGCTGCGATCGCTAAGCAGCCAATTGCCAGGCTGAATATGGCAAATGGTAGCGACTTGATTACCAAGAGTGATCGCATGGGGTGAGATTAGCGCACGGCGCGTGCTGTTGGCCGCGCGGCCCTCCGTAGTCCCGCAAGTCCCGATAGTCCCGGTAGTCGCCAGCCTTAACGGGCCTGGGTCCATGGCCAGGCCAATGACCTGGCCAATGACCTGGCCAAATACCCGGCCGATGATTCAGGACGGGTGGGCCTCCGGGCCGGCTTCCGGACCAGGGCCGGCTTCCGGACCCGGGCCGGCTTCCGGGCCTGGCCCGGGCTGGTACCGGTACCCCATGCCCGGCTCGGTCAGCAGCCAGCGCGGCCGGGCCGGGTCGGGCTCCAGCTTCCGCCGGAGCTGGGCCATGTACAGGCGCAGGTTGCCGGCCGCGTCCTGGTAGCCGGGGCCCCAGACATCGGTGAGCAGCTGCTGCTGGCTGAGCAGCTTGCCCGGCGACCGCAGCAGCACCGTCAGCAGGTGCCATTCGGTGGGCGTCAGCCGGACGTCGGAGCCGTCCGCGCGGATCACCCGCTTGGCCGCCAGGTCGACGGTGAGGTCCCCGATGCGGGCCTGCGGGGCGTCGGTCTCGCTGCCCTGCCGCCGGCTCACCGCCCGCATCCGGGCCAGCAGCTCATCCATGCTGAACGGCTTGGTGACGTAGTCGTCCGCCCCCGCGTCGAGGGCCTCGACCTTCTCGCTGCTGTCGGCCCGGCCCGACAGCACGATGATCGGCGCGTCGGTCCACCCGCGCAGGCCCTGGATCACCTCCACGCCGTCCAGGTCGGGCAGCCCCAGGTCCAGGATCACCAGGTCCGGCGGATGCTTCGCGGCGACCTCGAGCGCCTCGGCCCCGGTCCCGGCCACGTGCACCTCGTAGTGCCGCACCCGCAGGTTGATCCGGAGCGCGCGCAGGATCTGCGGCTCGTCGTCGACGACCAGCACGGTCGTCACGGGGTCGCCCGCCACGGGCGGCCCGTCACGGGGCCGCCCGTCACGGGGCCGCCCGCCACGGGGCCGCCCGCCACGGGGCCACCGGCCACGGGCGGCCCGTCACAGGGCCGCCACGGTCTGGCGCAGCGGCGGGACCGGCCCCGGGGCCGCCGGGAGCGACAGGGTCATGGTCAGGCCGCCGCCGGGGGTCTCCTCCGGTTCCAGGGTGCCGCCCATGGCCTCGGTCAGGCCGCGGGCCAGGGCCAGCCCCAGGCCGACCCCGGTCGTGTTGTCGGTGTCGCCCAGCCGCTGGAACGGCACGAACAAGCGGGTCAGGTCCGCCTCCGGGATGCCCGGCCCGGAGTCGATGATCCGGAGCTCGACCCGGTCCCCAAGCGCGCTGCCGCGCAGCGCGGGCGGCGACCCGGCGGGCGAGTAGCGCAGCGCGTTGGCCGTCAGGTTGGCGATGACCCGCTCCAGGATGCCCGGGTCGACGGCGACCTCGGGCAGGTCCTCGGCGATGGCCACCACGACGGCGTTGGCGGGCGGCCCGAGGTCGTCCAGGGACCGGGCCACGATCTCCGCCAGGTCGGCGGGGCGGGGGAAGACCGCCAGGGCACCTGCCTGCAGCCGGCTCATGTCGAGCAGGTTATCCACCAGGTGGGCCAGCTTGTCGAGGGATTCGTCGGCGGTGGCCAGCAGCTCGTCGCGATCGGTCGGCGCCCACTGCACGTCGGTCGCCCGCAGGCTGGTGATCGCGGCCTTGGCCGAGGCCAGCGGGGTGCGCAGGTCATGGCTGACCGCGGCCAGCAGCGCGGTGCGCATCCGGTCGGCCTCGGCGATCGGCCGCGCCGCCTCGGCCGCCGCGGTGAGCCGCTCCTGCTCCAGCGCGGTGGCCGCGTAGGCCGCGAACGCGCCGAGCACGCGCCGGTCGGTGGCCGGCAGCGGCCGCCCGCGCAGCGCCAGCACCAGCCGGTCGGTCACCGGCACCTCCGAGTCGGCGACCTCGGGAGTGAGCACGGGCAGGTCGCCGGCGGTGGCCACCGGCGCCCACCGCGCGCCCGGCTCCTCGCCGCGCTCCAGCAGGGTCACCGCCTCCAGCCCGAACGCCTCCCGGACCCGGGCCAGCACCGCCGCAAGGGCCTGCTGGCCGCGCAGCACGCTGCCCGCGGTCGTGACCAGCAGCTCGGACTCCGCGCTGGCCCGCGCCGCCTGGTGCGAGCGCCGGGCCGCGCTGTCCACCAGCGAGCTGACCACCAGCCCCACCGCGACGAAGATGCCCAGGGCCAGGGCGTTGTTAGCCTCCGCGATATTGAAGGTATGGATCGGCGGCGTGAAGTAGTAGTTCAGCAGCACCGACCCGAAGACGGCGGCGATCACGGCCGGGATGAGCCCCCCGGCCACCGCCACCGCGACGACGCCGGCCAGGAAGATGATGATGTCGCTGCTCAGGTTGACCTGGCTGCGCGACACGGTTAGCAGCACGGTCAGCACCGGCGGCAGGGCCACGGCTAGGGCGTAGCCCAGCAGGCGCCGCCGCAGCGGCAGCCCGCCGCGGCCGCGCGGCAGGCCCCGGCCGCGGCCCATCTGGGAGTGGGTCACGATGTGCACGTCGATGTCGCCCGATTCCCGGATCGTGCGCAGGCTGACGCCGGGGCCGGTGAGCAGGGACGAGAGCCAGGTCCGCCGGCTGGCGCCGAGGACCAGCTGGGTCGCGTTCTCGGCCCGGGCGAACTCGAGCAGCGCCTGCGGCACGTTCTCCCCGACGACCTGGTGGTAGGTGCCGTCCAGGGACTCGGCCAGGTCGCGCTGCCGGGCCAGCGCGGCCGGGTCGGCTCCGGTCAGGCCGTCGGAGCGGGTCACGTGCACCGCCAGCAGGTCACCGCCGGTGGACCGGGCCGCGATCCGGGCCGCCCGCCGGATCAGCGTGTCGCCCTCCGGCCCGCCGGTCAGCGCGACCACCACGCGCTCGCGGGTCTCCCAGGTGCGGTGGATGTCGTGCGCGGCCCGGTAGCGCTGCAGCCCCTCGTCGACCTTGTCGGCCAGCCAGAGCAGGGCCAGCTCGCGCAGCGCGGCCAGGTTGCCGACCCGGAAGTAGTTGGTCAGCGCGGCGTCGATCTTCTCGGGCCGGTAGATGTTGCCGTGCGCCATCCGGCGGCGCAGCGCCTCGGGGGTCATGTCGACCAGCTCGACCTGGTCCGCAGCGCGCACCACGGCGTCGGGCACCGTCTCGCGCTGCGGCACGCCGGTGATCTTCTCGACCACGTCGTTGAGCGATTCCAGGTGCTGGATGTTGACCGCGGAGATCACGTCGATGCCGGCGTCGAGCAGTTGCTCGACGTCCTGCCACCGCTTCTGGTGAGCGCTGCCCGGCACGTTGGTGTGGGCGAACTCGTCGACCAGGGCCACCTCCGGGGCGCGGGCCAGCACCGCGGGCACGTCCATTTCCTCGAAGAACGTGCCGCGGTACGGCAGCCGGGCCCGGGGGATCACCTCCAGGTCGCCGATCTGGGCCTCCGTCTGGGCCCGGCCGTGCGTCTCGATGTAGGCGATCACCGTGTCGGTGCCGCGCTCGGCCCGCCGGTGGCCCTCGCCGAGCATGGCGAAGGTCTTGCCCACCCCGGCCGCCGAGCCCAGGTAGATCCGCAGCTCGCCGCGGGGCCGCGCCCGAGTGCCGCCCGGCTCGCTGCGGTCCGGCCCGGTCGCGCTGGCCCGGATGCTGGCCGATTCGGTCTCGCTCACGGATTCCCCCCTGGGCACGCCGGCCCGTGCTGGCTAAGAGCCTGGCAGACAGCTGCCCTCCTGGCGAAGATAAGCCACGCCGTCATGGCTGGTACCGGTACCCCATGCCCGGCTCCGTCAGCAGGTGCCGCGGCCGCGGCGGGTCATCCTCCAGCTTGCGCCGCAGCCCGGCCATGTGAAAGCGCAGGTAATGGGTGTGACGCTCATGTCCCGCGCCCCATACGTCGGCCAGCAGCCGACTGGCCGGGATCAGCTGGCCGGGGGAGCGGAGCAGGATCTCCACCAGGCGCCACTCCGTCCGGGTCAGGTGCACCGGCTCCGGCGGGGCGTCGGCGCGCCGGCGGGTGACCGTGTGCGCGGTCAGGTCGATGTCGGACTGGCCGAGGCTGACGATGGCGCCGGGCCGGACGCCGTCCTCGCGCCGCAGCACCGACCGCAGCCGGGCCAGCAACTCGTCCATGGCGAACGGCTTGGTGACGTAGTCGTCGGCGCCCGCGTCCAGGGCGCCGATCTTGTCCTGCGCGCTGGTGCGCCCGGACAAGACGATGACCGGCGCCCGGGACCAGGTGCGCAGCGTGGTGATGACCGCGGTCCCGTCCCCGTCGGGCAGCCCCAGGTCGAGCAGGACCGCGTCGGGCGGCAGCCGGCTGGCCTGGCTCAGCGCGTCCTGCCCGGTGGCCGCGGTCACGACCTCGTACCCCCGGGCCCGCAGGTCGATCCGGAGCGCCCGCAGCAGCGCGGGCTCGTCCTCGACGATGAGGACCCGCCCCCGGGCCGGCCCGCCGGCCGGCCCGGCCGCCCCCGGGCCGGCCGCAGGAGAGCCGGCCGGCCCGGGAGCGTGCCCGTGATCAGGACGGGTATTTCTCATTGAGCGCGATGTTCAGCTTGAGCACGTTGACCCGGGGCTCCCCGAGGAAGCCCACGGTGCGGCCCTGGGTGTACTTGCTGACCAGCGCGGCGACCGCCGCCGGGGTGGTGTGCCGGGCGGAAGCCACCCGGTTCACCTGGATGGCGGCGTTCTGGGGCGAGATGTAAGGGTCCAGGCCGGACGCCGACGCGGTCACCGCGTCCGGCGGGATGGCCGAGATCTTCACGTGGTCGAACGCGGCGATCTGCTGCTGCCGCTGCTTGATCAGCTTGACCAGGACCGGGTTGTCGGGACCCAGGTTGGATGCACCTGAGAAGCCGGGGTCGCAGCCGTAGTCGGTGGCGTCGCCGCTGGTGGCGTTGGACGGCCGGGGCTGGAAGTACTGCGCCAGCGGGTTGCCCTTGGCGTCCACGAACTCCTGGCACAGCAGGCTGGAGCCCACGACCTTCCCGTGGAAGCTGACCGGCGAGCCGTTGGTCTGGTTGTGGAACAGCCCCTGGCCGATGCCGAAGATCACCACGGGGTAGGCCAGGCCGCAGATCACGGTGAACAGGATCAGGGCACGCAGCGCCACGATGTGCTGGGCGACGATGCCGGGTAGGCGATGCATTGTCAGGTCACCTGAATCCGGGGATGAACTGGATGATGAGGTCGATGATCTTGATGCCGGCGAACGGCACGATCAGGCCGCCGACGCCGTAGATCAGCAGGTTGCGCCGCAGCAGCGACGATGCCGACGATGGCCGGTACCGGACGCCGCGCAGGGCCAGCGGGATCAGCGCCACGATGATCAGCGCGTTGAAGATGATCGCCGAGGTGATCGCCGACGACGCGCTGTGCAGGTGCAGGATGTTCAGCTTGGCCAGGCCCGGGATGACGCCCTCGAACATGGCCGGGATGATGGCGAAGTACTTGGCCACGTCGTTGGTGATCGAGAAGGTGGTCAGCGCCCCGCGGGTGATGAGCAGCTGCTTGCCGATCTCCACGATCTCGATGAGCTTGGTCGGGTTGGAGTCCAGGTCCACCATGTTCCCGGCCTCCTTGGCGGCCGAGGTCCCGGTGTTCATGGCCACCCCGACGTCGGCCTGGGCCAGCGCCGGCGCGTCGTTGGTGCCGTCACCCGTCATCGCGACGAGCTTGCCGCCCTCCTGCTCCTTCTTGATGAGGGCCATCTTGTCTTCGGGAGTGGCCTCGGCCAGGAAGTCATCCACGCCGGACTCGTCGGCGATGGCCTTGGCCGTCAGCGGGTTGTCCCCGGTGATCATGACGGTCCGGATGCCCATCTTGCGCATCTCGGCGAACCGCTCGGCGATGCCGTCCTTGACGATGTCCTTGAGGTAGATGACGCCCAGCGCGCGGGCCGTCCCGTTCACCTTCTCGGCCACGACCAGCGGGGTGCCGCCGGCGCCGGAGATGGCGTCGACCATCGCGCCGAGGGTCTCTGGCGGCGTGCCGCCGTTGTCCCGGATCCACTGCGCCACCGACGCCGCGGCGCCCTTGCGGACCTGCCGTCCGTCGGCCAGGTCCACGCCGCTCATCCGGGTCTGCGCCGTGAACTCGACGAACTCGGCGCCCTGCAGCTCGCCCTCCTCGCGCTCCCGCAGGCCATAGGAGTTCTTGGCCAGGACCACGATGGACCGGCCCTCGGGGGTGTAGTCGGCCATGCTGGACAGCTGCGAGGCGTCGGCCAGCTCTGCGGCGGTGACGTCACCGACCGGGATGAACTCCGACGCCTGCCGGTTCCCGATGGTGATCGTGCCGGTCTTGTCCAGCAGCAGCGTGTTGACGTCGCCGGCGGCCTCGACGGCCCGGCCGGACATGGCCAGCACGTTGCGCTGCACCAGCCGGTCCATGCCGGCGATGCCGATCGCGGACAGCAGCGCGCCGATGGTGGTGGGGATCAGCGCGACCAGCAGCGCCACCAGGACGACCAGCGACTGCGGCGCCTTGGAGTAGAACGCCATCGGCTGCAGCGTGATGACGGCCAGCATGAAGATGACGGTCAGCGAGGCGAGCAGGATGTTCAGCGCGATCT
>Ga0193728_1000135_pt1 | contig 31597 bp, 22 predicted proteins | sample U1c1metaG_FD_143037 | JGI IMG/M metagenome (GOLD analysis project Ga0193728, IMG submission 143037) | Soil microbial communities from a riparian zone of the East river system, Colorado, United States - U1c1 | ecosystem: Environmental > Terrestrial > Soil > Riparian zone | place: USA: East River... | reverse complement strand
ACCTGAACCTCGTACTTGTCCGGCATGAAGTCACTCCTGTCTCGCTGATCCAGCAGGAGGCAGACGTAGTCAGCCAGCTCGGCGCGGTCCCGGACAGCCTTCTGGGCGGCGGTGACGTGCGCCCGCACCGCTGCGGCGGCGGCGGCGCCCGGTGCGTCGACGACCTCCGCGATCTGCGCCAGCGGCATGTCCAGCTGCCGCAGCAGCCCGACCATCCGCGCCCGCCCCGCCTGGCCCGGGGCGTACCACCGGTACCCCGACGCCGGGTCAATCCGGACCGGCACGACCAGACCCAGCTCGTCGTACAGGCGCAGCGCCTTCGGCGAGAGCCGGCACCGAGCCGAGAACTGCCCGATCGACAGCAGCCCGTCGCTCATGATCACATCCTCCTGCGCGGGCCCGCGGCCCGCTGCGCTCAGCCTCGGCTCTGCCCTAAGGACAAGGTCAAGACGGGACACCGCGGTCCGCACGAGAGACTAGTCCCCGAGGATCAGGCGGCTGGAGGGCCAGGTGGCAGAGATCAGGTGGACAGAATGATCCGGGTGTGGCTGATCCGGCACGGGCAGAGCGAGTCCAACGCGGGCCTGCCGTCCCAGGAGCCCGGCTCCAGCGTGCTGACGGCGCTCGGGCTCTGGCAGGCCGGGCAGGTCGCCAGCGGCTTTCGGCAGGCCCCGGCCCTGATCGTGACGTCGCCCTTCCGGCGGGCCCGGCAGACCGCCGAGCCGTCCATCAAGCGGTTTCCCGAGGCGGCCAGTGAGGAGTGGCCGGTCCAGGAGTTCACCTACCTAAGCGATCTCCGGAAGCGCGCGATGACCTCCGCCGAGCGCGAGCCGTACGTCCAGGCGTACTGGGACCGGTCCGACCCGCGGGAGGCCAGCGGCGGCGCCGAGTCCTTCGCCGACCTGGTCGGCCGCAGCCGGGACTTCCTGGGCCGCCTGAGCACCCAGCCCAGCGGGCCGGTCGCGGTCTTCACCCACGGCCTGTTCATCCGGTCCGTCGCCTGGTCCCTGGTCAGCGGGGTCACCGTGCCCAGCGGGTCTGACATGCGGGACTTCCGCCGGTTCGCGGCCGGCTACCGCACCCCCAACGGCGGCGTCGTGGAACTGCGCACCCGGCCGGGCCGGCCCGTCCCGTCCCTGATGGGCGCCGCCACGTTCCACCTGCCCGCGCTCCAGATCCCGCCGGACGAGCTCCCGCCCGACGAGCTCACGCCGGACGAGCTCCCGCCCGACGAGCTCCCGCCCGACGAGCTCACGCCGGGCTAGCTCGCCGTCGTGCTGAGCAGGACCACCGTGTCGCCCTCGGCGAACTCGGGCGCCCGCTGCCGGGTGGCCGGCTCCAGGCGGCCGTCGGCGTGCACGACGAACAGCACCTCGTGCCCGCTCGGCAGGTCGCCGCGGACGGGCCGGACCACGATCCGGGCGCCCTCGGCGTAGCGGCTGGCCAGCGTGGACCGGTTCAGGCCCCGCCCGAACAGGACCCGGCCGCCGCTGTAGGGGGCCACCACGCCCCGGTCGCCGGCCGGCGGCCCGACCCGGTAGACCTGGTCGCCCACCGAGTACCGCAGCACCATCGCAGCCAGGGCGTTGAAGTCATCCTCAGCCGTCAGCAGCAGCACCGTGGTGATGCCCGAAAGCTCCGCGCGCTCGGCGGTCACCGAGGTCAGCAGCCGGCCCGGCGCCAGGTGCAGCGCCGCCTGGCGGATCTGCTCGCGCTCGTTCTCCAGGCCCGCCCACATCAGCACGTCGAGTCCGAGCGTCTGCAGCTGCCGGCCCAGGTCGATCACCCATTCCTCCCCGCCCACCAGCAGCGGCCGGCTGCGCGGTGACCGCAGCACGCCGAGCCACTGGCTGGCCCGCTGCGCGGTGATCCCGTACAGGAAGACGGTCACCACGACGACCAGGAACGTCAGCGGGAGGATCTTGGTCGCCTCGGGGATGCCCCGCGCCGCCAGCGGGCCGGTCACGGCGGCCGCGATCGCCGCGGCGACCACCCCGCGCGGCGCCATCCAGCCGGCGAACAGCCGCTCGCGCCGGGTCAGGTCGGTCCGCCGGGTGCCCGCCACCGCCACGAGCGGGCGGACGACCAGCACCAGCACGGCGGTCACCCCGAGGGCCGGCACCCACACCCGCCCCAGCTGGTGCGGGGTGATCGTCGCCGCCGCGGACAGCAGCACGATGCCCAGCACCGGCTGGACCAGGGTTTCCAGCAGGCGCCGCCCGGGGACCCGGAAGTTCGGCAGGTTGGCCAGGGCCAGCCCCATGATGATGGCCGCCAGCAGGCCGGAGTCGGCGTGCAGCGCGTCGCACCCGGTGGCCACCGCCACCACGACGGCGACCTGGACGGGGGGCATCAGGGTCCGCGGCAGCCGGCCCTTGCGCAGCGCGACCCACAGCGCCGCCGTGCCGATGATCCCGCCCGCCACGCCGATTCCGATGCTGAGCGCGAACTGCCCGGCCTGCCCGCCGGTGCCGCCGGTGCCGCCGGTGCCGCTGGCCACCAGCCCGTAGAACGCGATCACCGCGATGATGCCGCAGATCGGGTCGAGCAGCGCGCTTTCCCAGTACAGCACGTGCCGCAGCCGCTCAGCGGGCTGGACCCGGGCCAGGATCGGGCCGACCACCGACGGGCCGGTCGCGGCGAGGATGGCGCCGGCCAGCACGGCGCCACCGCGGGACAGGCCCAGCATCAGCCCGGCCGCGACCGCGCCGAGCGCGATGGTGGCCACCGCCCCCACAGTGATCATCCGGATCACGATCTGCCGGGTGTGGCTGGTCAGGAAGCGGAGGTTCACGCTCAGGCAGGCGTCGTACAAGATCACGGCGACGCCGGCCGCGACCAGCGCCGGGAACGCCCGCCCGAAGATCGTCTCGGGATGTACGTCGATGGGCAGGACCCCGGCGCAGAACCCGGTGAGCAGCAGCAGGATCAGCACCGGGATGCGCAGGCGGGTGGCCGCCACCTGGCAGCCCACGGCGAGGAGCACGATCAGCCCGACGCCGATCAGCACCCGGTCGGTGCTCACCCGGCCCTGCCGCCGCGCATCAGCGCTTCGCCGGCCCTGCGGCGCGCGCCGCCGGGGGGCGGTCGTAGACGTCCTGGACGACGCCCACCTGGGCCGTCGTGAAGGCCCGCTCCCGGCGTGAGTCCCGGGTGAACGCCAGCCACCAGGTCAAGATGGCGCCGGCCCGGTTGCGGTAGCCGGTGAGGAACATGATGTGGATGAACAGCCAGGCCACCCAGCCGGCGAAACCGCCGAGCCGGAACGGCCCGGCCGACAGCACCGCCTGCCCGCGGGAGATGTAGGCGGCCGAGCCGAGGTCACGGTACCGGAACGGGCCGGCCCCGGGCTGGCCCGCCACCGCGCGCCGGATCTGGCGTCCCGCGTGGTGACCGGACTGCATGGCCACCTCGGCCATGCCGGGCAGCTTCCGCAGGCTCATCAGGTCGCCGATCACGAAGATCTCCGGGTGGCCCGCGATCGTCAGGTCGTCGCCGACCTCGATCCGCCCGCAGCGGTCGGTCGCCGCGCCGGTCGCCGCGGCGACGGCCGCCGCCACCGGGGGCGCCGCGACTCCGGCCGTCCACAGCACCACCCCGGCCGGGTGCCGGGTGGTCCTGCCGTCCGTCGCCCGGGCCTCCAGCCCGTCGCGGTCGATGCCGGTGACGACCGTGTTCATGTGCAGCTCGACGCCCAGGCGGCGCAGGGTCCGCGCGGCGATGCCGGACAGCCGGTCGCCGAACGAGGCCAGCGGCGCGGCGCCGCCGTCGAACAGCAGCACCCTGGCCTCTTCCGGGCGGATCCTCCGGAACTCGCGGCGCAGCGTCCTGGTGGCCAGCTCGCGGATCTGCCCGGCCAGCTCCACGCCGGTCGGCCCGGCGCCGACCAGCGCGAAGGTCAGCCAGCGCTGCCGCTCGCCGGCGTCGGCGGCCGTCTCGGCCATCTCGAACGCGCCGAACACCCGGCGCCGGATGGTGAGCGCGTCCGCGATCGTCTTCATGCCGGGCGCCAGCGCCGCGAACTCGTCGTGGCCGAAGTAGGACTGCCGGACACCGGCGGCCACGATCAGGTAGTCATAGCCGATGTCCAGCTCGTCGCCCAGCGGCCGCCGGGCCGCGACCACGCGGCGCTCGGCGTCGAGGCCGGTGACCTCGGCCATGACGCACTCCACGTTGCGGTGCCGGGCCAGCACCTGGCGCAGCGGCGACGTGATCTGCCCTTCGGACAGGATGCCGGTCGCGCACTGGTAGAGCAGCGGCTGGAACAGGTGGTGCTGCGCGCGGTCGATCAGCGTCACCGACACCGGGCTGCGGCGCAGCGCCCGGGCGGCGAACAGGCCGCCGAAGCCGCCGCCGATGATCACGACCCGGGGTGCCCCCGCCCCGGCCCGGTCGTCCCCCCCGTGGCCCATCGGATCAGCCGGCCGGGTCGTGCCAGGTCTCCCCGGCCGGCACCAGCCGGTCGGCGTCGCGCGGGCCCCAGGTGCCCTTGGCGTAGGGAAGCGCCGGCACCACGTCCCCGAGCACCGGCTCGACGACCTCCCAGGCCGCCTCGACGGTGTCCTGGCGCGCGAACAGCCAGCGCTCGCCGTCCAGCGCCGCGCCGATCAGCCGGTCATAGGGCCGCATGTCCGCCCCCGGCGGCTCGGCGAAGACCAGCTCCTGGTGCTGCGGCCGCCAGCCCTGGCCCGGCTGCTTGCCCACCAGGTGAAGCGAGACTATGTCGCCAGGATGAACCCGGACGCGCAGCGCATTGGCCGCCGCGGCATCCGCCAGGCCGAACACGTCATGCGGCGGGCGGCGGAACTGGAACGACACCTCCGTCGCGGTGACCGCCATGCACTTCCCGGCCCGGATCAGGATCGGCACGCCGGCCCAGCGCCACGAGTCCGCGCTGGTCCGCAGCGCCACGAACGTCTCCGTCGTGCTCGCGGGGTCGACGCCGGCCACGTCGTGGTAGCCCTCGTACTGGCCCCGGACGGTCGTGCTGGCGTCCAGCGGCGCCAGCGCCGCGATGATCCGCGACTTGGAGTCGCGCCAGGAGTCCAGGCCGGCGCCGTCCGGCGGGTCGGCCAGCACGGTGGCCAGCACCTGGAGCATGTGGTTCTGCACGACGTCCCGGATCGCCCCGGTCTTGTCGTAGAAGCTGCCCCGGTCGGCGACGTCGAACGCCTCGCCCATGGTGATCTGGATGCTCTGCACGTGCGTCCGGCTGAGCAGCGGCTCCAGGATCGAGTTCGCGAACCGCAGGAACATCAGGTTGTCCACCGGGTCCAGGCCCAGCCAGTGGTCCACCCGGTAGATGGCGTCCTCGCTGAAGTACTGGTGCATCAGCTCGTTGAGCTGCTGCGCGCTGTGCAGGTCGGTGCCGAACGGCTTCTCCACCATGACCCGGGCGCCCTGCGCGCGGCCGGCCTTGGAGATGCCCTCGGCAATGCGGCCGAACAGCGGCGGCGGCACTTCCAGGTAGTACAGCACCCGGTGGCCCGGGCCGATGGCATCCGACATGGCCTGGTAGGTGGCCGGGTCGGCCAGGTCGCCGTCGACGTAGTGCAGCAGGCCCAGCATCTTGGCCGCCGCCGGGCTGTCGGGGTCCATCTTGTTCAGCTTGAGGGAGTCCCGCGCGTAGTCGCGGAACTGGCCCAGGTCCCAGCCGCTCTTGGCCACGCCGATCACCGGGACGCCCAGCACCCCGCGCTCGACCAGGCCGACCAGGGCGGGAAAGGTCTCCAGCTTGGCCAGGTCGCCGGTCGCGCCAAAGATCACGAGCGCGTCAACCTGGTCCTGCGGTGTTGTCATATCCATTCCCCTATCCGCGCGGGTCTGTGTCTAATCCGAGCCGGGCGACTCACCCTGCGGGCCACCCGCTGCGGGTGATGCTGGCGCCAGCATTCCGCATCAGGCGGGCGCCGGGGGCCGCCGGGCCCGGAATTGCAGAATGCCAGCAATAAGGAAACGGCCCGGTGCCGGAAAAGCAATCGCCTCGTCACGGGAAAGCCACGGGTTGTTCAACTCCGGCCGTTCACAGCACCGCGATCGGGTTGACCGGGGAGCCGGTGCCGCCGGGGATCCGCAGCGGGGCCACCACGCACAGGAACGACCAGCGGTCCGCGGCCTCGCACAGCGGAACGAGGTCCTCGAACTGCAGGTAGTCCAGCAGGTGCACGCCGAGCGCGTTAATGGCCAGCACGTGCACCGGGAAGTCCGTCCCGTCGGCCGCGCTGGGCTCGGTGTCGCTGTTGCTGTCGCTGCCGAGCACGGCCACCTCGCGCTCCGCGACGAACTCCAGCGCCGTCGGGTGCAGCCCGGCCCGGCTGGCCGTCACGTCCCAGGCGCCCACCTCGTTCTTCCGCCTGCGGTGCCCGACCCGGACGAACAGCAGGTCGCCGCGGCCGACCCGGACCCGCTGGGCCGCCTCCGCGCTGGCCAGGTCGTCGGCCGTGACGTGCTCGCCGGGCTCCAGCCAGGGCAGGCCGCGCAGCCGGGGAATGTCCAGCAGCACGCCGCGGCCGACGATCCCGTCGGCGGCCGTCGCCACGGACTCCGCCTGCGCCCCGCCGGAGGTGATGACGCGAGCGTCGACGCCGTTGTACAGGTGCCCGTCGTAGATCACGTGGCACAGCGCGTCCAGGTGGCTGTCGGCGTCGCCGTGGATGTTCATCGCGAACCGGTCCGCGGCGAACGCCAGCCCGCGGGCGGCCGGCGCGACATCCTGGCCCGTGTTCATCTGGTGCGACGCGGGCTGCGGGTTGTCCGGCCCGGCCCGGTCCTCGATCGGCGCGGCCAGCGAGACCGACCGGCCCAGCGCCACGTCCCGGCAGGCCGCCGCCACCACGTCCGGGGTGATGAAGTTCAGCGCCCCGCGCCGGTCCCGCGCCCCCCATTCCGGCATCGCCCGCAGCCGCTCGTACAGCTCGCGGAACTGCCCCTCCGTCAGCCGCCCGTTCCTGCCTGGCCCGCCCCCGGCCGGCCCGTTCGGTGTCGGCTCAGTCATCGAAGCGCCGCCGCCCGAGCCCGGGCAGCCGCCAGCCGCGCCGCCGGTGACTGCCGCCGCCGTCCGCCGCCGCCCGGGCGCCCGGCTCGTCGGGGGCGGGCCGGGCCACCCGCGGTGCCCGCGGCCCGGCCGAGTCGGACGCCGGCGACCCGGTCAGGCCCGCGTCCGCGCCCCCCGGCACGCGGGCCGCCGCGGCCGCCGCGAAGGCCCCGTTGCCCGCGGCCCCGTCGGTGCGCTCGGGCCGGCCGCCGAACGCCTCCGGCCGCAGCCGCCGGCGGAACACGTAGTACGACCAGGCCTGGTAGGCCAGCACGAACGGCAGTGCCACCACGGCCACGACCGTCATGACGCCCAGCGCGTACGAGCCCGAAGCCGTGTTGTGCACCGTCAGGTCGTACCCCGGTCTGGTCGTTGACACCATCACGTGCGGATACAGATCGACAAATATCGCCAGAACGCTGGCCGCCATGGTCACCGTCGTCGCGGTAAAGGCCCAGCCCTCCCGGTGATCGGCCGCCAGCCACGCCGCGGCGGCGGCCGCCACCACGGCCGCGAGCTCCACCGGATTCAGCAGCGTGCCCGTCCCGGCGGCGGCGTGCGTCCAGGCCGCGTAGGCCGTCACGGCCAGCGCCACGACGGGCGCCACCGCCCGGGCCAGCCGCCCCGCGCGGGCGCGCACGTCGCCCGCGGTCTTGAGGGCCAGGAACGTCGCGCCGTGCAGCACGCAGACCGCCGTCAGCGTCAGGCCGGCGAAGATCGCGTAGGGCGGGAACAGGCTCCCGGCCGAGCCGGCGAACTCCTGGTTGCGGCCGATCGGCACGCCGTGCAGCAGGTCGCCGAGGGACAGCCCGATCAGGAACGGCGCGGCCAGGCTGCCGCCCGTCATCAGCGCGTCCCAGGTCCGGCGCCAGCGCCGCGACTCGCGCTTGCCGCGGTACTCGAACGACAGGCCGCGGACGATCAGCGCGACGATCAGCGCCACGATGAGCGGGTAGAAACCGGACAGCATGGTTGCGTACCAGCCGGGGAACGCGGCGAACATCGCGGCGACCGCGACGATCAGCCAGACCTCGTTGCCGTCCCACAGCGGCCCGATCGAGTTGATCGCCGTCCGCCGGCCGGCCTCGTCCCGGCCCAGCACGCCGTGCAGGATGCCGACGCCGAAGTCGAAGCCCTCCAGCACGAAGAACCCCAGCCACAAGACCGTGATCAGGATGAACCAGAACGGGATCAACGCGGCGCCACCCCTCTAGTACTGGACGGCCGGGACGGGTGCGTCCGCCGCGCCGGCGTCACTGGCATCGTGGCGGTCGCCGTCGGGGCGGGTCCCCGGCAGCTCGCGGCGGGCGTAGCGCAGCATCAGCAGCAGGTCCACCACGGCGAGCACCCCGTAGAGCGCCGCGAAGACGCCCAGGCTGACCGCGATCGTGGTCGCGCTGACCGTCGGCGACACCCCGTTGCGGGTCAGCAGGAGGCCCTGCACCGCCCAGGGCTGGCGGCCGCTCTCGGTCAGCAGCCAGCCGGCCGTGTTCATCAGGAACGGCAGCGCGGCGGCCCAGGTGGCCGCCCGCAGGAACAGCGGCGACGTGGCGAGCTTCCTGCCCCGCACCAGCCACAGCCCCCACGCCGCCACGAGCAGCATCAGGCCCGCCGCGTAGGCCATCACCCGCATGGACCAGTACTGGATGAACACGTTCGGCACGTAGCTGCCGGGGCCGTATTTGTTGCTGTACTGCGCCTGCAGCGGGCTCAGGCCGATGACCTTGCCGTTCCAGTGGTTGGTGGCCAGCAGCGACAGCAGGTGCGGGATGGCCAGGATCTGGGTCGGCGTCTTGTCCTGCTTCCCGCCGCCGATCTGGATGATCGAGAACGAGCACGGCTGGCACGTGGTCCACTGCGCCTCGGCCGCCGCGATCTTCATCGGCTGGTACCGGCCCTCGATCACGCCCAGCTCGCTGCCGACCAGCATGGCGAACAGGATGGTGGGAACCAGCACGATCAGCGCGAGCCGCGCCGACCGGGCGAAGACGGCGCTGTGCTCATTGGACCTGACGCGGCGGAGCTGCCAGGCCGAGGCGGCCAGCATCACTGTTCGTCCGGTGACCAGCGACGCGAGCATGATGTGCGCGTAGCCCCAGACGAACACCGGGTTGGTCAGCACCGCCCAGATGTCGGTGAGCTGCGGCTGGTGGGTCCTGGGGTTGATCACGTAGCCTCTTGGGTGCTGCATCCAGGCGTTGGCGGCCAGGATGAACGCGGCCGACAGCATGCTGCCCACCGCGACGGCCCAGATGGTCAGCAGGTGGACGCGGCGGGACAGCTTGTCCCAGCCGAACAGCCACAGGCCCAGGAACGTGGACTCCAGGAAGAACGCGAGGAGCCCCTCCATGGCCAGCGGCGCGCCGAAGATGTTGCCGACCAGGCGCGAGTACGCCGACCAGTTCATCCCGAACTGGAATTCCTGGACCAGGCCGGTGACCACGCCGATGGCCACGTTGATGACCAGCAGCGTGCCGAAGAACCGGGTCAGCCGGAGGTACTCGGGGCGCTGGCCCCGGTACCAGGCGGTCTGCAGCAGCGCGGTCAGGATGGCCAGCCCGATAGTGACGGGAACGAACAGGAAATGGTTGATCGAGGTGAACGCGAACTGCCAGCGTGCCAGGTCGACATTCACGAGGTCATTGATGCCCGCCCGGCCGGCCGCGACCTCACCCGCAGCGGGTGATAGCGGGCGGCCCCGTTTCGTCGCCTGCTAGTCACCTGGGAAGGCTGTTCACCTGAAGAGAGTGGCGCCCGCCCGGGCGGCCCGTGGGATCGTGAGCCCATGACTGAGCGCTATGACGTCGTAATTGTCGGGACGGGGGCCGGCGGCGGGACGCTGGCGCACTCGCTGGCCGGCGCCGGGAAGCGGATTCTCCTGCTCGAGCGGGGTGACTTCCTGCCCCGGGAACTGGATAACTGGGACTCCCGGCAGGTATTTGTCGAGGGCCGGTACATGTCGGCTGATACCTGGTACGACAGCGCCGGGAAGCCATTCCAGGCCCAGGCGCACTATTACGTCGGCGGCGCGACCAAGCTGTACGGCGCCGCGCTGTACCGGCTGCGGCCCGAGGACTTCGGCGAGCTCAAGCACGCGGACGGGCTGTCGCCGGCCTGGCCGCTGGGCTACGCCGACTTCGAGCCCTGGTACACCGCGGCCGAGTGGCTCTACCAGGTGCACGGCGCGCACGGGGAGGACCCGACCGAGGGGCCGTCCTCCCGGCCGTACCCGTGGCCCGCCGTGTCGCACGAGCCGCGCATCCAGCAGCTGTCCGACGACCTGAGCGCGGCCGGGTACCACCCGTTTCACGCGCCGTGCGGCATCATGCTCGACGAGGCCCGGCGGCCGGCCAGCGCCTGCATCCGGTGCGCCACGTGCGACGGCTTCCCGTGCCTGGTGCACGCCAAGTCCGACGCCGAGGTCATCGCCATCCGGCCGCTGCTGGACAACCCGAACGTGACCCTGCTGACCAGCGCGGAGGTGCTGCGCCTGGAGACCAGCCCGTCCGGCCGCGAGGTCACCGGGGTGGTCGTGTCGCGGGCCGGGCACGAGGAGGTCTACGCCGGGGACATCGTGGCGGTCTGCGCGGGCGCCGCCAACACGGCCCGGATCTTGCTCCGGTCGGTCGGCGACCAGCACCCGCAGGGCCTGGCCAACGGGTCGGGGCAGGTCGGCCGGAACTACATGTTCCACAACAGCAAGGCCGTCCTGGCCCTCAGCCGCGAGCCCAACCCGACCGTGTACCAGAAGACCATGGGCGTGAACGACTTCTACCTGGCGTCGGCCGGCCGCGAGTGGCCGCTCGGCAACATCCAGATGCTCGGCAAGTCCAACGCCGAGGCGATGAAGGGCGAGGAGCCGAAGCTCACCGAGCTGGCCCCGAAGATGGCGCTCGACCAGGTCGCGCGGCACGGCGTGGACTTCTGGCTGACGACCGAGGACGTGCCACGGCCCGGCAACCGGGTCACCGTGGACCGCGACGGGAACGTCCACCTGGCCTACACCCAGACCAACGACAGCGAGGCCGACGGCCTGTACCGCGAGCTGCGGACCCTGCTCGACCACGCCGGGCTGTCGGCCCACCATGTCTTCGACCGGAGCTTCTTCGCGAGCATGAACATCTCGCTGGCCGGCTGCGCCCACCAGGCGGGCACCTGCCGGTTCGGCGCCGACCCGGCCACGTCGGTGCTGGACCCCGACTGCAAGGCCCATGAGCTGGACAACCTCTACGTCGCTGACGCGAGCATCATGCCGAGCATCGGCGCGGTGAACCCGGCCCTGACCGTGATGGCCAACGCGCTGCGGGTCGGTGATCACCTCCGCGAGCGCCTGGCCTGACCGCCTGACCCAGCGTTCGGATCACCCTGAGCGTTCGGATCACCCTGAAGGGAGCGCGTCATGTCCCGCTATCCCGGCATCAGTGATCATGGCCTGATCGGCGACCTGCAGACCGCGGCGCTGGTGACCACCGACGGGTGCGTGGACTGGTTCTGCACGCCCCGGTTCGACGCGCCGAGCGTGTTCGCCGCCCTGCTGGATGCCGACAGGGGCGGCCACTTCCGGATCGCGCCCGAGGGCGGCGAGTACGTGACCCGGCAGATGTACCTGCCCGACAGCGCGATCCTGGTCACCCGGTTCATGTCGGCCGACGGGGTCGGCGAGGTGCACGACTTCATGCCGGTGCTCACCGGCCGGGCGACGGGCCGGCACCGGATCGTCCGGCAGATCCGGGTCAACCGCGGGTCCATGAAGTTCGCCATGGACCTCCAGCCCCGGTTCGACTACGCGCGGCAGCCGCACACCACCGAGGTGTCCGCCCATGGCGTGGTGTTCCGGTCGGGGGAGCAGGAACTCACCCTGCACACCGTCGGCCGCCGCGGCGGCACCGGCACCCAGGTGCGGCGGCAGGGCCGCGGGGTCCGCGCCGCCTGGACCCTCGGCGAGGGCGAGACGGCCGGCGTGGTGCTGGAGTCGATGGGGGGCGCGCCCCGGCGGCTGCCCCCCGGCGAGGCGGAGCGGCTGTCCCGCGACACCGCCGCCTTCTGGCGCGGCTGGCTCGGGAAGTCCAGCTACGCCGGCCGCTGGCGGGAGGTCGTGGCCCGCTCGGCCATGACCCTCAAGCTGATGACCTACGCCCCGACCGGCGCGCCGATCGCCGCGCCCACGGCCGGCCTGCCCGAGCAGATCGGCGGCGAGCGGAACTGGGACTACCGGTACACCTGGATCCGGGACGCCTCGTTCTCCATCTACGCCCTGCTCGGGCTCGGCTTCCGCGAGGAGGCGGCCGCCTTCGGCGTCTGGATGCGGGACCGGGCCACCGAGCAGGCCGGGAACGGCTCCGGGCCGATGAAGATCATGTACCGGGTCGACGGGTCATCCGACCTGGCCGAGGAAACCCTCGGCCACCTGGAGGGCTGGCGCGGCTCGGCACCGGTCCGGATCGGCAACGGTGCCGCCGACCAGCTCCAGCTCGACATCTACGGTGAGGCGCTGGACGCCCTGGCGCTGGCCGACATCACCGGCCTGCAGATGGCCCACCAGGGCTGGCTGGCCGTGACCAGCATGATCGACTGGGTGTGCGAGCACTGGGACCAGCCCGACGAGGGCATCTGGGAGACCCGGGGCGGCCGCCAGGACTTCACCTACGGGCGGTTCCAGGCCTGGGTCGCGCTGGACCGGGGCATCCGGCTGGCCGAGCGGCACGGGCGGCCCGCCGACCTCAATCGCTGGCGGACCGAGCGCGACCAGGTCTACCAGCAGGTCATGGCGCGCGGCTTCAACCCGAAGGTCGGCGCGTTCACCCAGCACTACGGGACCGAGGTGCTCGACTCGTCACTGCTGCTGATGCCGCTGATGGACTTCGTCGCCCCCCGCGACCCGTTGTGGCTGTCCACCCTCGACGCCATCAACCGCGAGCTGGTCTCCGACAGCCTCGTCTACCGCTACAACCCGAGCGCGTCGCCGGACGGCCTGGCCGGCCAGGAGGGCACGTTCTCCCTGTGCACCTTCTGGTACGTGGACGCCCTGGCGCGGTCGGGCCGCCTGGAGGAGGCCCAGCTCACCTTCGAGAAGATGCACACCTACGCCAACCACGTGGGCCTGTACTCCGAGGAGATCGGCGTCACCGGCGAGCAGCTCGGCAACTTCCCGCAGGCGTTCAGCCACCTGTCCCTGATCAACGCGGCCATCAACCTCGACTACCAGCTCGACCACGGCGCCGGCTCCGTCGACCGCGTCCTGACCGGCCGGTAGCAGGTCAGTTAGCCCAGTGGTCGCTGAGATCCCCCAGGCTACTCAGGGTAAGCGTCGGGGTAGGTGGTGTAGGTGCGACCCGCTGGTGTGGTGAGGCAGAAGGTGCCGGGGCAGGGCTGGGTGAGAGTCCAGCCGGGGTGCTGCTTGAGCTGATGGTGGGTGCGGCAATGCCCGCCGAGGTTGCAGGGGCAGGTGGGGCCACCGTGATGGTAAGGGGTGGTGTGGTCGAGGTCGGCGTGGGCGGCGGGCTGGCGGCAGGTTGGCTGGCGGCAGGTCTGGTCGCGGGCGGTGACGTACTCGCGGATCCGGGGCGGCGGCCGGTAGGCCGGCGACGCAGTGGTGTGAGCACAGCCTCCGGCGGCGGCGTCGGCCGCTCGTGCGGATTCAGCCTTGGCGGCAGCGCGGGCAGCGGCCCGCCAGGTGGCGGTGAGGATGCCGCTGCCGGGGCAGCCCGGTGACGTCCCGCCGCTAGTGGACGGGGGCGGGCGGGAGAGGGCGGCGAGCGGGAATGAGACGGTGACCCGGCCAGTGACGCCCGGCGCGCGCGAGGGCATGCGGGGACTGCTGGGGCTGCCGGGCCTGCTGGGGCTGCCGGGACTGCTGGGGCTGCCGGGCCTGCTGGGGCTGCCGGGCCTGCTGGGGCTGCCGGGCCCGGGTGGCCCGGTGCCGGCCCGGTCGGCGCCAGCGCCAGTTGTGCTGGCGGCGCGGGAGCGGCGGATGCGCTCGACGGCGAGCGCGCGGCCGTCGGGGCCGGTGAGGACGACGCGCCAGGTGGCGTGCGGGTCTCCGGCGGCGGTTACGGCGAGGAGGCGGGCCTGGGCGGCGGTGACGGGGCCGATCCAGCTCAGCTGGGCGGGTCCGGCGAGGTGGCCGGCCAGGGCGGACCAGCTGATGGTGAGGTCGATCATGCCCGGCGGCGGACGCCCGTCGCCCGGCTCGCGGCGCGGGGGTGCGAGCGGCCAGGCGGCGGCCGGCGCGCGGGGCGGGGTGCCGAGCAGCGGCGGGATCTGGGTGAGGGTGTCGGGGAGGGGCGGCCAGGTCGGGGCCGTACGGCCCGCGCGGCAGCCATCGCCGACGGGGTCATCGTCTTCAGGCTCGGGCTGCGGATCCCGGTCCAGGTGGTGACCGGGCGGGGGCGCGTCGGCGTCGCCGGGAGGCGGAATGTCCCGCCACGAGGGGTCCTCTCCGGCTGGCTGGCCGCCTCCGGCTGGCTGTCCGCCTCCGGCTGGCTGGCCGGCTCCGGCTGGCTGGCCGGGCTCGTGACCACCGGGTCGGCCTGGGCGGCCGGCGGGACGGCTACCGTCCGAGGTGCCGCCACCAGGGTCCGGCCCGCCAGGCTGGGTGGGGCCAGAATCACGATCGTGCCGGCCAGGCGGGGTGCCGCCCGCGTCAGGATCCTGCGGGCCGGGCGGGCCGGCCGGGCCGCCGGGCCGTCCAGGGCCGGGCGGGCCGCTGCCGCCACCGGAATCCCCGGGGCCAGCCGGGCCGGGAGGGTCGCCGGGGGCGGGCGGGATCAGGGGCATCGTCCCCAGGACGAGGCCCATCAGCACCTGAGACCTGAGGAGGTCCAGGCCGCCACCGGTCCCCGAGGCCCGCAGCCCCCGGGCCAGCGCCGTGAGCCGGGCCATCGCGGCCGCGGACAGCACCGGCGGCAGGCCCGAGGCGACCAGGGACGCTGTCCCGGCGTCATCGGTATACAGCCGCACCCGCGCCTGCAGCTCCGACGCCCGCCGCCGGTCATCGGCCCCCCGCGGGTCCGCCGCAATGACCGCCCGGCGCAGGGCCGCCCGCAACTGCCCCGTCGTCTGACCCCCCGCCCCAGGCAGTACCTGCGCCTCCACCGCCCGGGCCACCTCATCCGCCAGTGGCGCCGTCGCCTCAGCGATCAGCCGCGCCCGCCCCACGTCAATATCCCCGGCCGCCAGCGCCGCCCCTGTCGCCGCCAGCCGCCATTGCAGGGCCACCCCCAGGCCCGTCCACCACGATGCCCCCACCTGCGACATCGACAGGGCCAGCGACACCTCTGCTACCGCCGAAACTGCCACTCCGGCCGGGCGGCCGTCTTTGTCCGCGCCGACCTTCGGATCCCGGGCCGCGGTCCGCGACGCGATCGCCGCGACGGCCGCCAGCTCCCCGGCCTGCGCCCATGACGCCACCCGCCGGAACGCCGCCGCCACCCCGGGCAGGTCCCAGTCACTCCACTCCCCGGCCGGGCCGGCGGCCAGCCACGCCGCCAACCCCGGCCCGGCCGGCAGGTGCTCCGCCAGCACCCCGGTCAGGTCCCGGCCCGCACCCCGGCCTCCCGAAGCCTCGACGGCCTCCAGTTCCGCCGCCAGCGATGCCTCCTGATCCACCACCTCATCCGGATCCCCGGCCACGCCCGCCCCGGCTAACCCGGCCGACGACAGCAGCTCTCCGAGGTCCAGCTCCCACGACCAGCGCAGACCATCCCCAGAACCCGTATCCGCGGACCCCTCAATCCACTGGACGCCGCCCGCCGCGGGGCCGGCCGGATCGGGCGCCGCCGCACCATCCGGTCCGGTGCGATCGCCGCTCCGCTCCGGGCCGGGCTCGCCGTCAGGGGCTGGCGGGCTCACTTCCGCTGCCATCCGTACACCTCCTTCACTGCCTCCCGGCTCCGCAGATCCCCGGCCGGTTCGCTAGATCACCAGGCTAAGTCTTTCGACAAGCATAGCGACCACCTCTGACATTCCTGTCTGTGTCCGAATACATGATCGAATGAGGCCCAGTGAATCACCCGACATCCGGGACGTTCGGGTAGCCACTGCGTGCCGGGAGATCACGCGTCGCGCCGCTGTCTGTAACCAGAAGCACTGCCAGTTTCTGCAACCAGCAGCACTGCCAGCCGAGCTCTGCGACAGCTCTCCAACCCGGCCGGGCCGGGGCCGGCCCGGTGAGCGCGGGAGGCGGTCCTCTACCCTCGCGCCATGATCCTGGTAGTGGCCGGGGTGGCCGGCAGCGGCAAGACGACGATCGGGCGGCTGCTGGCGGCCCGCCTGCACTGCGAGTTCGCCGACGGCGACGCGTTCCACCCGCAGGCCAACATCGAGAAGATGGAGGCCGGGATAGCGCTGACCGATGACGACCGCTGGCCCTGGCTGCGGGCGATCGTCGCGTGGATGGACGCGCGCGCCGCCGCGGGCGAGTCGGCCGTGGTCGCCTGCTCGGCGCTCCGGCGCGCGTACCGCGATGTGCTGCTGTCGGGCTCAGCGGGGGCGCGCATGGTGTTCCTGGTCGTCCCGCACGGCGACGACGAGGTCCGGGTCGCGCACCGCGCGGGCCACTTCTTCCCGCAGGCGCTCCTGCAGAGCCAGTTCGCCGCCCTGGAACTGCCGCAGCCGCCCGAGCCCGTCCCGCTCGTCCCGGCCGTCGGCACCCCGGAGCAGACCGCCGACCGGGTCATGGAGGCCCTCGGCCTCCAGCCCGGGGGAGCTGACCCGCCGCGGGCCTGACCCGCCGCGGGCCTGACGGGTGAGCGGACCCCGCCCCTGCAGCGGCCGGGGCGGGGTCCGTGACCCAGCGGGTGGCCGCGGGGGCAATGAGTGCCCGGCCGCGGCCCGGCCCGCTAGGCGCTGGCGCGCCGGCCCATGCCGGTGGCCAGGGCCCAGATGATGAACACGTCGACGGCGATCAGGACGATCGACCAGAAGGGGTAGTAGGGCAGGAAGATGAAGTTGGCGATGGCGCTGCAGACGGCGAGTACGATGCCGAGCGCCTTGGCCCAGGTCTGGCCGAGCAGCACGCACGCGCCGGCGGCGAACAGCACGATGCCGATGCCTAGGTGTACCCAGCCCCAGCTGTGCAGGCTGTACTGGAAGGTGTAGCCGGACTGCGTGGTGAAGAAGGCGCCCGTCCGGAAGATCGCGACCAGGCCCTCCAGGAAGCTCAACATGCCGGACAGGATCATCAGCGTCGCGGCGAGGACCGTGAAGCCGCTCTGGGCCATGGTGCGGCCGTTGCCGTAGTCGCCGCGTGGGTAGTCGGGCTCGGCCTGGCGCGGTGCGGGCGCACCCGCCGCGGGCGCGCCGGCCATGGGCGCATCCGACGGCGGCGTCCCGCCCGCCTCGTAGCCCGCGGTCTTGTCTCGTGCACTGCTCATCGAAACACTCCCCTCTGACCTGGCGGGATCGGGATGAGTGCCGCCCTGGCGCTGCCAAAGCGGTCGTCGTCCCCGTCTGCTCGCCAGTTGTCCGGGTTGTTCGTCTCGTGCACGTTACGGAGCAGCCCGGCGGCGTGGCATCACCCGGCCGGGGTGATCGCTGGTGCGGGGCGGGTCCGAAGGGGCCGCTGATTCGGGCCGAGCCTCGGCGGGTAGGTCGGTTACGGGGCTTTGAGCTGCAATTTCACCGCAGCGGGTGAACGAGCCCGGCCAGCGCCTCGGCGCGGCCGGCTCATTCTCGGGGGAACAATGACAAGTACGGCAAGCAGGTCGGCGGCGCCACGGGTGCGTCCGCAGCGAGTGGCCCAGCAGCGGTCGGCGCAGCAGCGCCTGGCCGAGCCGCGGGCGCACCCGCAGCGGCTGCGGCAGGCGGCCGGGCTGGGGCGGCCGCCGCTGCTCGAGGACAAGCTGCGGGTACCGCGGCTGACGCTCGAGGTGCTGCGGCGCCGCCGGGTCACCGGCCTCATCGAGGCGGCCGTGACCCACCGGGTCACCGTGGTGTCCGGCCCGGCCGGGGCGGGGAAGACGGTGGCCTGCGCGGCCTGGGCCGCGGCCCGGCCGGCGGCGCGCCAGCCGGCCTGGCTGACGGTCGACGCCGAGGACCGCGATCCGGCCCGGTTCTGGCCCTACGTCCTGGCCGCCCTGGTTCGCGCCCGCGCGGTCGGGGCCGACGAGGCGGCCCAGCTGGCCGAAGGCCCGCCGGAGGACTACCCGCTGCGCATCGTGGCCGCGGCGCGGAGCCTGGCCGAGCCCGTCGTGCTGGTCATCGACGACGCCCACGAGCTGGCCGGCGGCGGCGCCCTGGCCGGGCTGGACCTGCTCATCAAGCACGCGCCGGCCGGGCTGCGGCTGGTGCTGTCCGGACGCTGCGGCCCGCCCGGCCTGGCCCTCTCCCGGCTGCGGGTGGCCGGCGAGGTGGCGGACGTCGGCGCCGCCGACCTGGCCTGCACGCCGGAGGAGGCCGACGCCTACGTCGCGATGCTCGGCCTGGCCCTGACGCCCGCGCAGCGCGCGGAGCTGGCGACCCGGACGCAGGGCTGGATGGCCGGGCTGCGGCTGGCGCTCATGTCCGGGCCGGGTGACGCCGCGCCGCCGGGAACGCCCGCGCCCGCCGTCATCGACTACGTGCGTGATGAGGTCCTGGCGCGGCAGTCCGCGCAAACCCGAGCGTTCCTCCTGAAAACCTCCGTCGCGGCGAGCCTGCCGGGCGGCCTGGCCGACGCGCTGACCGGCGGCAGCGGAACCGGCGCGCGGACGCTGGAGCGGCTGGCCCGGGAGAACATCCTGGTCGAGCCGTCCGGCTCGGGATACCGCTACCACCCGATGCTGCGCGAGGTGCTGAGCGCCGAGCTGCGCCGGGAGCGGCCCGACGAGGTCCCGGTCCTGCTCGGGCGCGCGGCCCGCTGGCACGCGGCCCGGGGCGAGGCCGTCGAGGCGGTGCGGATCGCCGCCCGGGCCGGGGACTGGGAGTTCGGCGTGCACCTCCTCGCGCAGGCCGGCGCGGGCGTGCTGGCCCCGGACGGGCCGGCCGAGCTGGAGTCCGTGCTGGCCGCGTTCCCGGCCGAGTACCGGGCGGGCGCCGCCCCGGTGGCGGCGGCCCTGGCCGCGGCCCGGCTGTGGCAGGGCGACGCGGCGGGCGCGGCCCCGCACCTGGACTGCGCGCAGCGCTCCCTGGGCGGGCTGGACGGCGAGGCGCGCGCCGTCGTCGCGCCGTGGGTCACGGCGCTGCTGGTCATGCAGGGCGCGGACCCGGCCGGCGCCGGGCCGGGCGGGCTGCCGCAATCGTGGCCGGCCGCCGAGCGGGCCTCCGCCGCGGCGGCCAGCGTGCCGCAGTACCGGGCGGCCGGGCTGCTCTGGTTCGCGATCGGCTGCGGGCTGCTGCGCCGCTGGGAGGCCCGCCCGGCCGCCCTCGCGCTGACCCATGCCAGCGCGCAGCTGGCCGCCGGGAGCCTGCCGGAGCTGCGGGCCCGGGCGCTGGCCTGGCAGGCGCTGGCCGCCGCGGGCTGCGGCGAGCTGGCCGCCGCCGACCGGCTGATCGCCGAGGCGGCCGCCAGCCCGGCCGCCGGCCAGCGCGAGGTGGCCTGCCCGGTGGCGCTGGCCCGCGCCCAGGTCTGCGTCGCCCGTGACGAGCTGGGCGCGGCCGCCGAGCGCCTCGACGAGGCCGACCGGCTGGCCGGCGGCCAGGCCGCGGGCGAGCCGTCGGCCGCCGCGGTCGGCGGGCTGATCCGCGCGTACGCCGTGACCGCGGAGTCGGACCCGGCGGGCGCGGCGGCGAGCATCGCCCGGCTGCGGGCGGCCCGCGCGCCGGGCGACGAGGCGCTCGGCGCGCTGCTCGCGGTCCTGGAGGCCGGCGTGGCGCTGGCGGCGGGGGAGCGGGAGCGCGCAGGCCTGGTCCTGGCGGGCGACGGCGCGCCGGACGGGCCGCCCGGCGCGCCGTCGGCCCCGGCGCCCGGGCTGGCGGCCGCGGCCGCGCGGCTGGGCCGGGCCCGGCTGCTGCTGGCCACCGGCGATGACAAGGGCGCGCTGGAGACGGTCGAGCACTGGCTGGATGGCACCGATCCATCCGTAACGCTGAGCGACCAGGTCAGCGCCCTCCTCGTCGCCGCGGTCGCCCGGCGGCGGCTCAGCCAGGTCACCGAGGCGGCGGAGCACATCGAGCAGGCGCTGCTGCTGGCCGAGCCGGAGGGCGCCTACCGGGTGTTCCTCGACGGCGGGCCGCCGGTCCGGTCGGCGATGACCGTGCTGGTGCCGCCGACCAGCCGGTGCGCGGGTTTTGCCGGGCGCGTGCTGGAGCGATTCGGCGGGCAGCCGCCCCGGCTGGCCACGGCCGCGCCGTCCGGCGCGGCCGGGCTGCCGCTGACCGGCAGCGAGCTGGCGGTGCTCCGGTTCCTGCCCTCGCACATGACCAACCAGGAGATCGCCGAGGCGCTGTTCCTGTCGATCAACACGGTGAAGACCCACCTGCGGTCGGCCTACCGCAAGCTCGGCGTGGCCAACCGCCGCCAGGCCATCGCCCGCGGCCGCCGCCTGGACCTGCTGTAGGCGGCGGCCGCGCGGCGGTCAGGCGCTGGCCGCCGCCGTGCCGCGGGGGCTTGCCCCGGGCTTGCTGTCGCGGCGCAGGCGCAGGGCCAGGACGGCCAGGACGACGCCGTAGAGCAGCAGCCACGCCCCGAGGATCGTCAGCAGCAGGATCAGCGAGATTCCCGGCCAGAACAAGATGACCAGGCCCGCCGCCAGGCTGAAGAGGCCGCTGAAGACCCGCAGGCCCCGGCCGGGCACCTTGCCCTGGGTCGCGGCCGTGATCAGGTCCCCGACGCCGTAGATAATCCAGAAGGCGCCGACCACCAGCGCCACCAGCAGGATGGTCAGCGACTGGTGCTTGATGCAGTACAGGCCCGCGACGATGGCGAAGATGCCGATGACCACGTCGGCGGCGCGCATGCCGCCGCCCTGGCCGCGGTCCATGATGCCGTCGACCAGGCGGAACACGCCCGCCACGAGCAGCGCCGCCCCGATGAGGATGGCCACCACCGTCAGCGTGGCCTTCGGCCACACCAGCAGCAGGACGCCGGCGGCGAGCATGCCGATCGCGGCGGCCAGCGCCGCGGTCCACGCCAGCCTGGCGACGGCCGGCCCCAGGCCGCCGATGCCGCCGGCCATCCCGCTGTCCTCGGCCCGGTCGGCGCGCGGATCGGTCATGTCGGCCTCCTGATGTCCACCGCTGGGATTGGCCCGGTTGTCATCGTGTGATCGGCCGGTTGCGGGGATCATCACCCGTGCCGGGTGAACACTGCGGTCCTGCCCTAGACTTGGGCGCCAAGCCATGTGCGATCAGCCATGCCGGGCCGTGCCCCTAACGCAGGCCGGGAGAATTTCTCAGGAGCCACCTCGCAGTGAAGACCGACGTTGAAGAACTGAGCCCCACCCGTGTCAAGCTCACCGTCGAGGTGCCGTTCGACGAGCTGAAGCAGAACCTTGAACATGCGTACAAGGAGGTGGCCAAGCAGGTCCGGATTCCCGGCTTCCGGCCCGGCCGCGTGCCGCCGCGCATCATCGACCAGCGGGTCGGGCGCGGGGCCGTCCTGGAGCAGGCCGTCAACGAGGCGGTCCCCCAGCTCTACGGCAAGGCGCTGGAGGAGCACGAGGTGTTCGCCCTGGGCCAGCCGGACCTGGAGATCACCAGGCTCGATGACGGCCAGGAACTGGCCTTCACCGCCGAGGTCGATGTCCGGCCGAGCTTCGACCTGCCCGACCTGGACCACCTGGCCGTCACGGTCGACGACACCGAGGTCACCCCGGACCAGGTCGAGGAGTACCTCGGCTCGCTGCGGGAGCGCTTCGCGTCGCTCAAGGGCGTGGACCGGCCGGTGGAAGACGGCGACTTCGTCTCCATCGACCTGGCCGCCTCGGTCGACGGCGAGCCCGTCGAGGACGCCCAGGCCAGCGGCATTTCCTACGAGGTCGGCAGCGGGTCCATGCTGGACGGCCTGGACGAGGCGCTGATCGGCCTGTCGGCGGGCGAGACCACGACCTTCACCGCGGACCTGGCCGGCGGCTCGCTGGAGGGCGCCGCCGCCGACGTCCAGGTGACGGTGAACAGCGTCAAGGTCAAGGAACTCCCGGTGCTGGACGACGACTTCGCCCAGTCGGCGAGCGAGTTCGACACCATCGGCGAGCTGCGGGCCGGGACCCGCAAGCAGCTGGAGGGGATGCGCAGGACCGGTCAGGCCGGCCAGGCCCGCGAGCGGGCCCTGGACGCCGTGCTGGACCAGGTCGACATCCCGCTGCCCGAGCGCGTCGTGGACGCCGAGATCGAGCAGCGCCGCCACAACCTGGACGACCGCCTGCAGCAGGCCGGCATGAGCCTGGCGGACTACCTTGAGGGCAGCGGCCAGACCGCCGACGTCATCGAGGAGCAGTTCGACACCGACGCGCGCCGCTCGATCAAGGCCGGCTTCATCCTCGACAAGCTCGCGGTCCAGGAGGAACTGGGCGTCGAGTCGTCCGAGCTGAACTCCTACATCACCCAGCAGGCCTGTTGACCTGGCCGCTCCCCGGACCAGCTGGCCCAGCAGATCACCGAGAGCGGCCAGGTCAACAGCGTGGTGGCCGACGTGCTGCGGACCAAGGCCCTGACCCTGATCGCCGAGCGCGCCACGGTCACCGACGCCTCCGGGAACCCGGTGGACATCCTCGCCATCACCCGCGGCGACGCCGACGATGAGGCGGACGGCGACGCCGATGCTGAGGCGGACGGCGAGGCCGGGGGCGACAGCGAGGCCGCTGACGCCGCCGATGAGGACGACAGCGCCTGAGCCTCCGCCGTCAGCGAACAGCGGCGATCAGCGGACTACCCGGCTCCGCAGCCGAGTTAGGGTCACTGTCAATGACAATGGCGCGAAACACTCATCAGAGCAAGGAGGGCCAGTGAGCACGGCTCCCGATGACCCGCAGCTGGTTCCCGGGCTCGCCCGGAAGCTGGCTCCCGTGCTGGGCCGCAGCGGCGAAGCGCCGCCCCAGCCCGTCACCGAAATGCTGTTTCAGCGCCTGCTCCGGCACCGGATCATCTTCCTCGGCCAGCAGGTCGACGATGATCTCGCCAACCGGATCTGCGCCGAGCTGATCCTGCTGGCGTCCGAGGACCCCAAGCGCGACATCAGCATCTATATCAACTCGCCCGGCGGCTCCGTCTACGCGGGCCTGGCCATCTACGACGTGATGCAGTTCGTGCCCAACGACGTCGCGACGTACGCGATGGGCATGGCCGCGTCGATGGGCCAGTTCCTGCTGGCCGCGGGGACTACCGGCAAGCGCTACGCGATGCCGCACGCGGCGATCCTGATGCACCAGCCGCACGGCGGCATCGGCGGCACGGCCACCGACATCCGCATCCAGGCTGAGCACAGCCTGTACCTCAAGCGCGTGCTCGCCGAGCGGACGGCCATGCACACCGGCCAGACCGTCGAGCAGATCGAGATCGACTCGGACCGCGACCGCTGGTTCACCGCGGACGAGGCCAAGGACTACGGGTTCGTGGACCAGGTCGTGCGCAGCGCGACCGAGGTGCCGACGGTGGGAGCGGTGTCGTGACCTGGGTTCCGAACGCTGAGGAGGAGAACGTGAAGGCTGACAGCGCCCGGTCGGCGGCGCACCCGGTCCTGGCCCGGCCCGCGCAGTCGCGATATGTCCTGCCATCGTTCGTCGAGCGGACGTCGTACGGGGTCAAGGAGATGAACCCGTACAACAAGCTCTTCGAGGAGCGGATCATCTTCCTCGGCGTCCAGATCGACGACGCCTCGGCCAACGACGTGATGGCGCAGCTGATCACGCTGGAGTCGATCGATCCCGACCGGGACATCCTGATGTACATCAACTCGCCTGGCGGGTCGATGACGTCGATGATGGCGATTTACGACACCATGCAGTACATCCAGCCCGAAATCCAGACGTTCTGCCTGGGCCAGGCCGCGTCGGCGGCCGCGGTGATCCTCGCGGCCGGGAGCAAGGGCAAGCGGATGGCGCTGCCCAACTCGCGGATCCTGATCCACCAGCCCGCGGTGGAGAGCGGCTACGGCCAGTCCAGCGACCTGGAGATTCAGGCCCGCGAGATCCTCCGGATGCGCGCGGCCATGGAGAATATCCTCGCCCAGCACACCGGCCAGGACGAGGAGCAGGTCCGCCGGGACACCGAGCGGGATAAGTTCTTCACCGCCGAGGAGGCCAAGGAATACGGCCTGGTGGATGAGGTTCTGACGATGATCAAGCGCAAGTCCGAGGTAAAGTCGTCTTAACCGCCGGATCTGGGCGGCACGCCGGCGGCGCGGTCCTACGACCACCATCGGCGCCGCGAAGGCGGTACCGTCTAGGTTCACGGTGCAAGCAGAGATCGACGCATCGACGGGAATGGCTCGCAGGCAGGAATCCGCCGCGGCCGGTCCTCCGGGACGGCTGCCGGCGGCCCACCAGGGCAAAGGAGTAGCTGGGTGGCACGCATCGGCGACGGCGGTGACCTGCTGAAGTGCTCGTTCTGCGGGAAGAGCCAGAAGCAAGTCAAGAAGCTGATCGCGGGGCCAGGCGTCTACATCTGCGATGAGTGCATCGACCTGTGCAACGAGATCATCGAGGAAGAGCTGGCCGAGCCCACCGAGCTGAAGTGGGACAGCCTGCCCAAGCCGCGCGAGATCTACGAGTTCCTCGACTCGTACGTGATCGGCCAGGAGAAGGCCAAGAAGGGCCTGTCCGTCGCCGTCTATAACCACTACAAGCGGGTGCAGTCGGGCGGCGAGCGGGCCGGCGATGACGGCGTCGAGCTGGCCAAGTCCAACATCCTGCTGCTGGGGCCGACCGGCTCGGGCAAGACGCTGCTGGCCCAGACGCTGGCCCGGCTGCTGAACGTGCCCTTCGCCATCGCCGACGCCACGGCGCTGACGGAGGCCGGCTACGTCGGCGAGGACGTCGAGAACATCCTGCTCAAGCTCATCCAGGCGGCCGACTACGACGTCAAGAAGGCCGAGACCGGCATCATCTACATCGACGAGATCGACAAGATCGCCCGCAAGAGCGAGAACCCGTCGATCACGCGCGATGTCTCGGGCGAGGGCGTCCAGCAGGCCCTGCTGAAGATCCTGGAGGGGACGACGGCCTCGGTGCCGCCCCAGGGCGGGCGCAAGCACCCGCACCAGGAGTTCATCCAGATCGACACCACCAACGTGCTGTTCATCTGCGGCGGGGCGTTCGCGGGCCTGGAGAAGATCGTCGAGTCGCGCGTCGGCAACAGCGGCATGGGCTTCGGCGCGGTGCTGCGGGTCAAGACCGACCGGACCACGGCCGACGCGTTCGCCGAGGTCATGCCCGAGGACCTGCTGAAGTTCGGCATGATCCCCGAGTTCGTCGGGCGGCTGCCGGTCATCACCAGCGTGCACAACCTGGACCGCGAGGCCCTGATCCGCATCCTGACCGAGCCGCGCAACGCGCTGGTCCGGCAGTACCGGCGGCTGTTCGAGCTCGACAACGTGGACCTGGAGTTCACCGACGACGCGCTGGAGGCCATCGCCGACCAGGCCATCTTGCGGGGGACCGGCGCCCGCGGGCTGCGCGCGATCCTGGAGGAGGTCCTTTTGTCGGTGATGTACGAGGTGCCGAGCCGCAAGGACGTCGAGCGCGTGGTCATCACCGCGGAGTCCGTGCTCGAGCACGTTAACCCGACCCTGGTGCCGCGGGACGTCGCGCGGCGCACGCCCCGCGAGAAGTCCGCGTAGCCGCCCGGCGGCGGCGGCCTCTACACTCACCTGACGTGAGCCCAACCGATCGTGCCGTGAGCCCCACCCACCCCTCCCTGCCGTCTCAGTACAACCCCGGCGACGTCGAGTCGCGCCGGTATGAGGGTTGGGTAGCGGCCGGGTACTTCACTCCCGACCCGGACTCGGCGGCGCCGCCCTTCGCCATCGTGATCCCGCCGCCCAACGTGACCGGGTCCCTGCACATCGGGCACGCCCTCGATCACACCCTGATCGACGCGCTGACCCGGCGCGCGCGGATGCAGGGCTACAACGCGCTGTGGCTGCCCGGCATGGACCACGCAGGCATCGCCACCCAGAACGTGGTCGAGCGCGAACTGGCCAAGGAGAGCCTGTCCCGGCACGACCTGGGCCGCGAGGCCTTCGTCGAGCGGGTGTGGGCCTGGAAGGCCTCCTCCGGGGGCGCGATCCTCGGCCAGATGCGCCGCCTGGGCGACAGCGTGGACTGGACCCGCGAGCGCTTCACCATGGACGCGGGGCTGTCCCGGGCCGTGCAGACGATCTTCAAGCGGCTCTTCGACGACGGCCTCATCTACCGCGCCCAGCGGATCATCAACTGGTGCCCGCGCTGCCTGACCGCGCTGTCCGACATCGAGGTCGAGCACTCCGACGACGACGGCGAGCTCGTCTCGATCCGGTACGGGGACGGCGACGACCAGATCGTGGTGGCCACCACCCGGGTGGAGACCATGCTCGGCGACACCGCGGTCGCCGTGCACCCCGACGACCCCCGGTACGCCCGCCTGGTCGGCCAGACGATCGAGCTGCCGCTGACCGGCCGGCGCATCCCGGTCGTGGCCGACCCGCACGTCGACCCGGAGTTCGGCACCGGCGCGGTCAAGGTCACCCCCGCCCACGATCCCGACGACTTCGAGATCGGCCGCCGGCACGACCTGCCCAGCATCGTGATGATGGACGAGCGGGGCGTGGTCACGGTGCCGGGCCCGTTCTGGGACCTGGACCGCTTCGAGGCCCGGCCGGCCGTGCTGCGCGCGCTCCGCGAGCAGGGCCGGGTGGTGGCCGAGCGGCGCCCGTACGTGCACGCGGTGGGGCACTGCTCGCGCTGCGGGACCACGGTGGAGCCGCGCCTGTCGCTGCAGTGGTTCGTCCGGGTCGACCCGCTGGCCAAGGCGGCCGGCGACGCGGTGCGCGACGGCCGGGTGCGGATCTTCCCGCCGGAGCTGGCCGCCCGGTACTTCGACTGGGTCGACAACATGCACGACTGGTGCATCAGCCGCCAGCTGTGGTGGGGCCACCGCATCCCGGTCTGGTACGGGCCCGGCGGCGAGGTCGTCTGCGTCGGCCCCGGCGAGGAGCCGCCCGCCGGCGAGGGCTGGGCCCAGGACCCGGACGTGCTCGACACCTGGTTCTCCTCGGCGCTGTGGCCGTTCTCCACGCTCGGCTGGCCCGATGACACGGCCGACCTGCGGACCTTCTACCCCAACACGGTGCTGGTCACCGGGTACGACATCCTGTTCTTCTGGGTCGCCCGGATGATGCTGTTCGGGCTGTACGCCAACGCCGGGCTCGGCCCCGAGCAGTCGGTGCCGTTCCGCCAGATCGCCCTGCACGGCCTGGTGCGGGACCAGTTCGGCAAGAAGATGTCCAAGTCGAGGGGCAACACGGTCGACCCGCTGGCCTGGATCGACCGGTTCGGGGCCGACGCGACCCGGTTCACCCTGGCCCGCGGGGCCAATAGCGGCAGTGACATTGCGGTCAGCGAGGACTGGGCGGCCGGGGCGCGGAACTTCTGCAACAAGCTCTGGAACGCGGCGCGGTTCGCCTTGATGAACGGGGCCGTGGCGGGCGCCGGGCTGCCCGCCCCGGCGCAGCTCACCGCCGCCGACCGGTGGATCGGTTCCCGGCTGGCCGCCGTCACCGCGCAGGTCGACGAGTACTTCGCGCAGTACGAGTTCGCCAAGGCGTGCGAGGCGCTCTACCACTTCGCCTGGGACGAGTTCTGCGACTGGTACCTGGAGCTGGCCAAGACCTCGCTGGCCGGCACCGGCGAGGCGGCGCGGGCGACCCGCATGGTGCTGGGCGTGACGCTGGACCGGCTGCTGCGGCTGCTGCACCCGTTCCTGCCGTTCGTGACCGACGAGCTGTGGACCGCGCTGACCGGCGGCGAGTCGGTGGTGATCGCCCGCTGGCCGGGCGCGCTCGCGCCGGGCACGCAGGCCCCGCCGAGCGAGGCGGCTTCGGTACCGGCCGCCGACCCCGCCGCCGAGGCCGAGATCGAGTCGCTGATGCGGCTGGTCACCCAGGTCCGCCGGTTCCGCTCGGACCAGGGGCTGCGCCCCGGCCAGCCGGTCCCGGCCGTGCTGGCCGGCCTCGCGGCGACGCCGCTGGCCGCGCACGAGGCCCAGATCCGGGCGCTCACCCGGCTGACCGCCGCCGAGCCAGGCTTTGCCCCGACGGCGTCGGTTCAGGCCGAGGGGGTTAACGTCGAACTGGACACCGCGGCCGGCCTCGACGTCGCGGCCGAGCGCCGCCGGGCCGAGAAAGACCTGGCCGCCGCCCGGGCGGACATCGAGGCCACGGAGCGCAAGCTCGGGAACCCGTCGTTCCTCGAGCGGGCCCCCGAGGCCGTGGTGGCCAAGAACCGGGACCGGCTGGCCGCCGCGCGCGGCGAGGTCAGCCGGCTGACCGAGCGGCTGGCCGCCCTGCCGCGGGAAGCGTGATCACGGTCAGCTTGAGCACGGGGAGGGGGAGGGGGAGGCTGTGTCGCAGACTGACGGCGTGACCGCCGACGAGCGCGCCCGGCTGGCCGAGATCGAGCGCGCGATCATCTCCCGCCGGCCCGAGCACTCCATCGACCCCACGCTGGACCGGATGCGGGCGCTGGTCGACGTGCTGGGCGACCCGCATAAGGCCTACCCGGTCATCCACCTCACCGGGACCAACGGCAAGACGTCCACGGCCCGGATGACCGAGCGGCTGCTGCGGGCCCGCGGCCTGCGCACCGGCCTGTTCACCAGCCCGCACCTGACCTCCATCCGCGAGCGGATCTGCGTCGACGGCGAGCCGCTGTCGGCCGGGCAGTTCATCACCGCCTACGAGGAGATCGAGCCCTACCTGGACCTGGTCGACGCCGGCCAGAGCTCCCGGCTGTCCTTCTTCGAGGTCCTCACCGGCATGGCCTTCGCGACCTTCGCCGACGCCCCGGTCGACGTGGCCGTCATCGAGGTCGGCATCGGCGGCACCTGGGACAACACCAACGTCGCCGACGGCGCCGTGGCCGTGCTGACCCCGGTCTCCATCGATCACGTCCGCTGGCTCGGCAACACCATCGAGGAGATCGCCGCCGAGAAGGCCGGGATCATCAAGCCGGGCGCCGTGGCCGTCATCGGCCAGCAGCCGCCCGAGGCCGTGCCGGTCCTAGCCCGCCGCGCGGCGGAGGTCGGCGCCACGGTCGTCCGCGAGGGCGCGGAGTTCGGCGTGATCCGCCGCGAGCTGGCCGTCGGCGGCCAGCGGGTCGATATCCGCGGCCTGCTCGGCGACTACGACGACCTGTTCCTCCCGCTGTTCGGCGCCTACCAGGCCGGCAACCTGGCCTGCGCGATCGCCGCGGTCGAGGCCTTCGCCCGGGCCGACGCCACGGACTCTCCGTCCCTCCACAGCGATTCGCCGGGCGTCCGGGGCGACCTCGCCGGCCAGACGCGCGCGGCCCTGGCCCCGGTGCCCCGCGCCCGTGATCCCCGTGACCCCGGTGACCCCCGTGACCCCCGTGACTCCGCGGAGGGCGCGGGCCCGCAGGTCAACGGCGTGGACCGCGGCGGCGCCGAGCTGGAGACCGCGCAGCTGCGCCACCTGGGCCGCGGCGACGCCGAGGACGACGAGGACTTCGACGAGGCCGGCGGCGGCCTGGCCGAGCGGGACCGGTCTGACCAGCCGGGGGTCGCGGGCCAGGCCGGCCTGCTGGACCTGGCCCTGGTCCGGGAGGCCGTGGCGGAGATGAGCTCGCCCGGCCGCCTGGAGGTCGTCCGCCGCAGCCCGGTCGTCATCGTGGACGCGGCGCACAACCCGGCCGGGATGGCCGCGACCGTCGCCGCGCTGCAGGAGGCGTTCAGCTTCACCGACCTGATCGCGGTCCTGTCGATCAGCGCGGACAAGGACATCGCCGGCATCCTGGACGAGCTCGAGCCGGTCGCGACCCAGGTCGTGGCGACCCGCAACGCCTCGGGCCGGGCCATGGACGCCGAGGACCTGGCCGACGCCGCCGAGAGCGTGTTCGGGGCGGAGCGGGTCACCCTCGCCCCGCACCTGGACCAGGCCATCGAGGTGGCGGTCGGGCTGGCCGACGAGGCCGACGCGGCCAGTGCCGACAGCGGTGGGGGCCCCGGCGCCGCGCTGGTCCTCATCGCCGGCTCGGTCATCACGGCCGGCGAGGCCCGCACCCTGCTCGCCCGCGGCCGCCCCGGCGGCCCGTCATGACCCCGCCCGTCACCGCGCCGCCCGTCGCCCGGCAGCCGATCACCAAGCGGCTGTGCATGACCGTGCTGATCATGGAGGCCGTGGTCATCGGCCTGGCCATCCCGGTCGCGATCCAGATCAATCACCTGGCACCGGGCTCCGCCTTGACGGCGGGCGGCGTGGCCGTCGGCGCCGCGGTGATCTTCGCCGGCCTGACCCGGCGGCTGCTGACCGCGGCCCTGGTCGGCGGCAGCCTGCTCCAGGTCTTCGTGATCGTGTCCGGCACCACCGTGCCGGTGATGTACTTCCTGGGCGCCATCTTCGCCGCGCTGTGGACCACCGGGATCTTCCTCGGCCGCTACATCGACCGCCCGGCAGTTCCCTGACGCAGGCCGTCCGGATCACGGTGGTCTGCCGCGAAGTTCCAGCTCACAAGCCCAGCCGGGACCACCGGACGCAGATCCGGCGGGGCCGCGCGGCGTGCCTTGAGCGGACGGCCGGCGGCCCGCCCTGTAAGGTCGGGAGTAAGGCATCTGGCGCGCCTGCCGTTACTTCAGGTGATTGCCGGTGGGCGCTGCGTGAGGGCATTTCGCTCGAATGGCTCGCCCGCAGGGGCACCATCGGCGGCAGCGGCGCGTTGGACGTCGGGGAGGGCGCCTGGGTTGGCCAGGCGGCACTGCCTCGGCCGGCCGGCGCTAGACCAAGTCTTGGGATACCGCGCCGTTTAGCGGAGCGTGTCGCGGCCATGTATTCGGAAGGGCGGCGCCGCGCTCGCCGCGGCAAAAATTGCAGATATTTTCCTGCCAAGCTCCAGCTGGAAGGCTCTTGTCCCTGATGAGCAACGCGATGGCCTTTCTGGGCCGCGACATGGCCGTCGATCTCGGCACCGCGAACACGCTCGTGTACGTCCGGGGCCGGGGCATCGTGCTCAACGAGCCCTCGGTCGTCGCGCTCAACACCAACACCGGCCAGATCGTGGCGGTGGGGGTCGAGGCCAAGCGCATGATCGGCCGGACGCCCGGCAACATCATCGCCGTCCGCCCGCTGAAGGACGGCGTGATCGCGGACTTCGATGTCACCGAGCGGATGCTCCGCTACTTCATCCAGAAGGTGCATAAACGCAGCCACCTGGCCAAGCCCCGGATCGTCGTCGCGGTGCCCAGCGGCATCACCGGCGTCGAGCAGAGCGCGGTGAAGGAGGCCGGCCACCAGGCGGGCGCCCGCCGGGTCTACATCATCGAGGAGCCGATGGCCGCGGCCATCGGCGCCGGGCTGCCGGTCAACGAGCCGACCGGCAACATGGTCGTGGACATCGGCGGCGGCACCACCGAGGTGGCCGTCATCTCGCTGGGCGGCATCGTCACGTCCCAGTCGATCCGCGTCGGCGGCGACGAGCTGGATCAGGCCATCATCACTTTCGG
>Ga0193728_1000134_pt1 | contig 31640 bp, 30 predicted proteins | sample U1c1metaG_FD_143037 | JGI IMG/M metagenome (GOLD analysis project Ga0193728, IMG submission 143037) | Soil microbial communities from a riparian zone of the East river system, Colorado, United States - U1c1 | ecosystem: Environmental > Terrestrial > Soil > Riparian zone | place: USA: East River... | reverse complement strand
CTGAATCTACTGAGGCTCAAAATAATAAGATTGACAGCCTCAACCGCCTTATCGGTAAAACCACCACGGATACTGAAAGGATTCAGCTTACCTTAAAAAAAATAAATGTACTCGGTAACATAAACCTGGACTCTGCCATAGCCTTAGCTAAACAAACGCTTGAAGCCGCACAGAAAATCAACTACTACAGAGGCGAAATTGACCTGAGGCAAAATCTGGTTTCAAATTATTGTTTTAAAGGTGAATATGGGCCTGCAGAAGAAAATTTGAAATTTTTAGAACATTTCATAAAGACCTCAAAAGACTCTTCTGATTTTGCTTCTGTTTATGGAAACAGGGGCATGATGTATGGTATGCAGAGCAAGTACGATTCTTCTATTTATTGGTATGAAAAAGCAATTGGTATATCAGAACGCTCAGATAAAAAACAATCGTTGGGTGCGTATTATTCAAATATTGCCATTGCTTACCAGCAGCAATCAAATTTTGTACAGGCTTTATTCTATCAGCAAAAAGCATTGCTGATATCAGAAAAAAATAAAAATGAAGTCCAGGTTGCTTACACTTTAATGAATATGGGCAATACCTATGACAACATGGAAGATTTCACAAGGGCCGAACAGAGTTACCTGAATGCAATTAAACTCGCAAAAAAAGAGACCCTTACCAATGTCGAACTATACGGTTACAGCAACCTCGCTTCCTTGTACATAAAACAAAATAAGTGGAAGCAGGTTTATGAATTTGCCATGAAAGCCGCGGCCCTTGGCGGTTCTATGGGAGACCAGGGTATACAGGCAGCCAGCATGTCCAAAGCCGCTACTGCATTAGCCTATGCCAATAAGCCGGTCAAAGCTGAAGCGTTGGCTAAAAAAGCTATAGCACTAGCCGATTCATCTCGCCAACCATTAAATATTTATCAGGCATATTCCAGTATGGGCACCATATTGAGGCTTAAGGGCAGTTATGCAGCAGCAATCCCTTATTTCCAGAAAGGTTTTGAGTCAATGAAAGGTTCAGATATGTACACGGTAGACAACGGGGAGGTATATAATGAGTTATCTGCATGTTACGAAAAAATAGGAAACTACAGCAAAGCCTTGGAAAACTATAAGATAGCTACGCAAATGACCGATTCTGCACGTAGTAAACATAATATTCAAAAGGCTACTGAGCTTAATATGAATTATGAATTTGAAAAAAAACAGGAGGCACAGAAGACGCAGCAAATAGCAAAAGACGAAGTGGCAGGGGCAAGGCAACTGGCTTTGATAGTGGGTCTGGGATTAACATTAGTGCTCGCGGTCGGTGCTTTTGTTGGTTTTAAGAATAAACAGAAAGCAAACGCTTTGCTCAAAAATCAAAAACAAGAAATCGAAAATACACTTGTCCTTCTTAAAGCCACCCAGACCCAACTTATACAATCAGAAAAAATGGCGTCCCTTGGTGAGCTCACTGCTGGCATAGCACACGAGATACAGAACCCATTAAATTTTGTCAATAACTTTTCTGAAGTGAATACAGAACTCCTTGATGAAATGAATAGGGAAATAGTGGCAGAAAATATCGCTGGGATAAGAAATATTGCTGCTGATCTTGAGAGAAACATGGAAAAGATCACAAATCACGGTAAGCGTGCTGACGCCATTGTCAAAGGCATGCTACAGCACACTAGAATCAGCCACGGTCATATGGAACCACGAGATATTAGCGCCTTAGCAGATGAATATCTAAAATTAAGTTACCAGGGATTTAGGGCAAAGGACATATCCTTCCATGCAACTTTGGAAACGGACTTTGATCAAAGTATTGAAAAAACAAATATTGTCCCACAGGATATTGGACGTGTTTTGCTCAACTTGTATAACAATGCCTTCTACGCAGTTTCAGAAAAGAAAAAACTACACCCGAATGGCTATGAGCCTATTGTTTCTGTAACCACAAAAAAGATGGATGGTAAAGTTGAAATCAGGGTTAAAGATAATGGCAATGGTATCCAAAAAAAAGTATTGGATAAAATTTTTCAACCATTTTTTACTACAAAGCCTGCAGGACAGGGAACGGGCCTTGGTTTATCCATGAACTATGATATCATTAAAGCACATAGAGGAGAAATAAATGTGGAAACGAAAGAAGGTGAATTTGCTGAGTTCATTATCCATTTGCCTACTTAAGTCCAGCCTTGCTTTTTTTTGAATCGTTTCATCAAAAGATATCACATTGAATGCAAGTCAGTGGCAGAAAATCTAACAACTGACTCACCATTGACAAATAATATTAATTTCTATTGATCTTCAATTCATATAAATCCAGTCGCCGGGATATAACCTACTGAATTTCGATTTGCTATTTCTTATTATGGCAGCCTATAGATTTGTGGCTGGCACAGGCACTCCTTAAACTCATGTAGCATGTTTAAATTATTTTCAATTGTATTATGCTTAGCTATCACGAATGTGTTTTAGATCAGTAATAGGCAAATCGCCGCCAACAGGCGATATTGAGGGTTAAATAAGCTTCACGGGTACAAAACCTCTTTTGAAGGCGATCCTTGCGATCTTCGTCGAAAACTCAATAATCTTAAATACTGAGTATTCAATTTTGTAAGATGGGAAACTAAAAAACCAGATTATGAAAAGACTATTATTATTTACATTGCTGACATTGACATTTACCAGCAGCTCTGTGTTCGCCCAATTTACACAATCACAAATGGTTAACGAGTGGGAGCGCGCGAAAGCGTATACAAAAGAATACCTGGATGCCATGCCCGAAGACGGCTATGCTTTTAAACCAACACCAGAGATACGTTCATTCGCACAACAGATGCTTCACCTGGCCGATCTGAACTATGCCTTTGCGTCAATAGCAAGCGGTAAGCCAAGCCCGTTTGGCCATACATCCGCCGATCACAACAAACTTGAACGCACAGCTGGCCAGACTAAGAAAGCAACTACCAAAACAGTGATGAACAGCTATGATTTTATAATAACCATCCTCCAAAACATGACGGCCGATCAGTTGCAGGAAGCAATGAACCCTAAGAAACCCGATGTTACCCGGTTCGGGATGTTTGGCAAAGCCTTTGAGCACCAAACCCATCATCGTGGCCAGGCCACTATTTACCTGCGTTTAAAAGGAATAACGCCGCCGGGAGAAAAGCTGTTTTAGCAGTTTGGAAGCAAGAACCAAGAGCCAAGAATCGAAGCAAAAAAAACCAGCAATATGAAAAAAATAGCCTTATTGGGTACACTCATGATGTTGGTCTTTGCGGGCAGCCCGGCGTTTGCACAATTTACCCAACCAGAAATGATAAAAGAATGGCAGCGCGCAAAAACCTATACTAAAGAATACTTGAATGCAATGCCTGCAGTTAGCTATGCCTTTAAACCGATGCCTGAGATCCGTTCATTTGCTGAGCAGATGCTGCATTTGGCGTGGACCAATTATTTTTTTGCATCATGGGCGGGCGGGAGGCAAAACCCATTTGATAAAACAGATTACGATAAGATTGCATCACATACAAAGGAAGCAACCACTAAAGCTGTGATGGATAGCTATGATTTCATCATCAGTTCGCTGCAAAACATGATGCCCGACCAAATAAATGAAGTTTTGAAAAAAAAGACGGCACAGAGCTGTCGAGGGCTAATTTATTCGGTAAAGCATTTGAACATCAAACCCATCACCGTGGCCAAATGACCATTTACCTGCGTTTAAAAGGGATAGTGCCACCGGCAGAGAACTTGTTTTAGCCCAGGTATAGTCCACGATCCCCTTGCATGGGCGCAAATATGCCGTGTTATTATTTCAGTAGCGTATATTTAATTTTGTAAAATGGTAGTTAACCGGCAGATCAATTATAAACGTATTTTAAAGCACCTACTGTTCTGGTTGGCCTATACACTGTACCAAATATTACAGCAGCTGTGGGAAAATACGGACGAGTTTTCGTTCCATGCAAGGCCCCAATTGTTCACCAATATACCCATCGACATCTTGTTTGTTTATATCAACCTTTATGTGTTGATGCCACATTTTTATTATAAACGGCGATATGTGCAATATGTGCTCACATTAATTGTCCTGTTACTTGCTGATGGTATTGTTGCCAGGTATTTTACCTGGGCCGTATGGCTTAACTGGGATAAACTTCATAACCCAGATATCTATTTGTCGGAGAATAAGAACTTCTTTATTCCCGTCAGGATATTAAGGAACTCTGTGCAGACCTACCCCGTGATTGCAGTTACCATGCTGATCAAATTGATGGACAATTCCTTTAAACAGGAAAAACAACTGCGCGAAATTGAGAAGGAAAAGTTTTCAGCGGAATTGCGTTTATTAAAAGCACAGATCAACCCACATTTCTTTTTCAATACGCTTAACAGCCTGTACGCGTTAACGCTGAAAGGTTCTGCACAGGCATCAAAAGTGGTGCTTCGCCTGTCGGACCTGATGCATTATATGCTTTATGAAGCCAGTTCGAATAAAGTGCTGCTAAAGGACGAAATTAAGTATCTCGAAAATTATATCTCAATCGAACAATTGCGGTTCGCTGAAAGGCTCGACCTTTCCTTTCAATACTCTGGCGATATTGAGGGTAAGCACATAGCGCCCTTGTTAATGCTGCCATTTGTTGAAAATGCCTTTAAACACGGTGTTGAAAACGACAAGGGATGGGTAACCATTAACCTGAATGTGATAGGCAGCCGCTTGTTTTTAAAAGTTGAGAACAGTTGTACCGCAGTTTCAAAACAAAAAAGCAGTGGGATGGGATTGAAAAATGTCAAACGCAGACTTGAACTGATGTATCCGGGTAATTATCAATTGACTATTAACGAAACCGCTGGCGCGTTTGAGGCGGAACTGGAGATGGATATATGAAAAAGATCAACTGCATAATTGCCGATGATGAGGCTCTGGCAAGGGAGGTGATAATAACCCATGTGCAAAAGGTTGAACGCCTTTGCCTTGTTGCCACCAGTTCAAACGGGGTCGAGGTGTTTAATATGCTTAAGACAAAATCCGCAGATCTTTTATTTTTAGATATCCAGATGCCGCATTTAACAGGTATCGAGTTGTTACGCACGCTAAAAGACCCGCCTGCGGTTATTATTACTACGGCCTACCGAGAATTTGCCATTGAAGGCTATGATCTGAACGTCATCGACTATTTGCTTAAACCTGTTTCGTTCGCAAGATTTTTGAAGGCTATAGACAAGTATGAGTTATTAAAAAACCCTGCACACACCAAAATTACTGGTGATATGCCCGATGATCGCAACGACGATAGAAAGGCTTTTATCTACGTAAAATCGGATAAAAAGATGATAAGAGTTCTATTCAAGGACCTGTTTTACATAGAAGGCTTAAAAGATTACGTAAGGATGCACACCACCGGGGGATCGATAATCACTTACCAAACCTTAACCTACTTTGAAGAAAAACTGTCCAACAACCACTTTATTCGTGTTCATCGCTCTTACATCGTTTCACTGAACCATATTAATGCCTATTCAACAACCCAAATAGAGATCGGCAAGGTTTCTATACCGATCGGGAGTTCTTATGCGAAAGATGTTTTTAAAAAACTTAATGTTTAATTTCGATATAATCTCAAACCTTGGTTATAAAGGACGAAGCAATCTATATTATACCGTTTTTTTTTAAATGAAAAGATCACAGATTTGATTTTTTCAATTCTGCAAATCTTAAATAGAACATCAATTCCTCAACTCGTAAAGAAACTCAAAAATGAAAACAATAGTTTATGTGGGAACAAGCCGAAAACTCTACATTAGGTGGTTCGAAGAAAGGAATAGTTTCATTATTGACTCACCATTGACCCACCTTTCTACCAGATTTGATGACTCACCCATGACTCACGAGATTTGTATTTTTTGACTCACCAAATATGCAAATCATGTCGATCACTATCGTTGAAAGAATATCGTTGGTTTGGTTTTTAAGTTGCCTTCGCAGGATATGGCTTTGAGAACCTTGGATACCTGGTACGGGGGACGGTTGATGATGGCTTATTCATCGAATTCAGCCAGCCCGCTGATAATGTAGGTATAGAACCTGAAAATAAATACACCATTACTTTTAATGATGGCATTTTGCAACCATTGCTTCAATCTCAGCAGCCCAATGAGCTGAGTAATTTTTAGTGACCAACGATTTTTCATTAACACCTGCAATACGGCCTAAGATGACAAATGAAAAAAAGGCATGCCCTCTGTCCTTCCATCCCGCCATTTCAATCATGGAAGCTAATGCCTGTTCCTTTATTTTATGCAGGAGCTTTGAATCACGGCCTTGGCTTAGTTTAATCAGAACCATCGCTGCCTTGTTCCTGTCTGTCCAGACTATTGAGTTAAGCATTTTTATAAATGGGCCGGCCGGGATGGAAATTTTTAATTCAGGATGCCTGTTGAGGTAATCTGCTAAAACACCAAGCCCCCGATTGGCATTGTTTCTTACAGCTTCATCCGGATCATTGGATGAATAGATCAAATTATCTACAACCTTTTTTCTGTTGGTTGAATATGCAATTATTTGGGTTGCTGCAGCTCGATGTTCTACGTCCCTAGAGTTTTTTAACACATTTGCCAAAAGGGTAAAATCCCGGTTGGCGAAGGTTATAAATTTCTTTTGCTCATTCCGGGCTGGCTTGTAGCCAAGCAGAGCATATCCATGCGAATCATCTTCAACAGCCAGCCCGCTTTTTATTGCAAGCTCCATTTGATCATTGAGATTTCGATAGGCAGTGATCATTTCCTCGGGCAACAGTATGTTCTGCACAGGGGCATCCCGGTGATTTAAAATAAAAGAATCTGTTTCAGCAATGCCAATGAACAGCATTAAATTGCCTGCTGTGTCGCAACAGACGGGGCTCACCGTTGCATGCTTTACACCAGGCATTTGCTCAAGCTTTGCGGCTTCATCTTCGGGGTTATAATTTTCATGGGTTATGCTATCTGCCTCCTTGACTCTTAAGTGGGCAAGCACATTGCAGGAACTTATTTTCCTGTTCCCGAATATATCAATAGTGCCAATTTTATACGATTGTGCGAATCCGTGATGCCAGGAAGAAAATGCAAAAGCAAATAATAAACCCCAGTTTGAATATTGCATGTCTAAAAGCTTTTAATCAATGTAAGATTCAAGAAATTTTCGAAATGGCAGGAGTAAAAAAAAGATGGAATCTCATCTAATAACAATTCTATAGCAATGAATGATTCAGTGCCGCATCGATGTCACCAACGGGAAGGATCACTCTGTATAATTTCATTTTTTCTCTATTTAATGGTTGGCTGATCGATCTGCTGCTGCATCTTTTTGGAAAGTTTTGCTTTGACCAGGCTATATGACCGGATTAGATATTGTTCCCATTCTTCCAGGTTAAAGAGGGCTGTCTTGTCAGCTAAAACCCATTTATGCTTCGCAGCATAAGGAGCAGGTAAAATTCCCTCCTTGCTGGTCAATATTTCAAATTCTTCGTCGCTTACCTTAAAAGAAATCTTAAAAGGGCTTTCCAGCAGGATGACGCAAAACATCTTTCCGCCTACCATAAAGCATAGATCGTTACCCCATTTGATATCTTCCGTTACGGCAGGAAGGCCAATACATATACTCCTTATATTTTCAATGTTCATTTTATCATTTTTATTAGTATAAACCTATTTTCAAAGGGGAATGGCTAAAAATGACATCCTTTAACCAGCTTTTCATCATTTAATTGAAGTTTGCGAAAGTGATAACATGATGCTCCAGTGCTTCGATAATATGAACACCATTAAAGAGGAAGCACAAGCCCGGCAATCCTGCAGGAATGGTATGAAGGCGGCTATTAACTGGCGGTTTACCAGTAAAGACGATCGAATCAAACTGAAAAAATTTTATCTGACAATATTAGATTAACCAAACACTAGTTTTTCTTAAACTTAAACTCTGTTAATCCCAATATGTTGCCGTCAGGATCTTTAAACCAAGCAACCTTTGTTTCATCTGGTGCGGTCCATATACCGAGCTCATCTTGCTTGAACCAATCGTATTTCTCAAATTTTACCCCTTTTTCAGATAATTCTCTTAACGATTTTTTAATATCTGGAACTATCCAGCTCAATACTGCATATTGAACGGGCTTTAATTCCTTTGTCATGGACATTCTGAGTTGAATTCCATTTGCATCAAATACAATTGCATAGGGTTCAATACTTGTAACTTTTAAGCCCAGCATATTTTCGTAAAAAGGCCTTGCTTTTGACGTGTCTGTAGTAGCCACAAATGCAATGATGGTCTTGTCACCTAACATATAAATTGGTTTTTGATTTTGCGGATAAGCAAAGCAATAAAAAAATAGCACGAGTAGGCAAAAGACTCCTTGTTTTATTGGAATAAAAAATGGATGCCTCATAGCTTTATTTACTTTCATTTTTAATTAATTCTCCCTAGCCTGTCAAAATCATACTTTCTATCGTTGATTAATTTATTTATCTTGAAAGATAGCAGCAAACGGGACAAGAAATTTGTATAAAACGACTGATTTTCTGAAAATCATGCGATGAGAAAACAGGTATCTCCATATTCCAATACTTTGTACGTCTGGAATGGCATATCGGCATTTTTCTTTTCCAATGCACTTACTCCATTCCACAGCCACAATACATTGCAATTAGTATTCGATTTGCGGGCTTCTTTTAAATGCCGTATACAAAATGGTAAATGGCAAACATTTAATAGTGCGATTATTAAGGAAGAAGTCATCCATCAATTAGATACTAATGAAAGTGTGCAGCTTATTCTTTATCTGGATGCAGCAAGCTCTATTGCAAATTCGATTACGTCAAAATACCTCGGGAATCTTGCAGTAGCGCCACTAGATCTCGATATTACAAATTGGGCTAAATTAGGTGATTTAGAACGATGCCTGATTGAACCAAATCAGCAGCTATTGGAGAAAGTCGTCCAACAATTGGTAATTACTGTAGCCGGTAGCCCAAAAACGGTCTCTGTTGATAAACGATTGGTAGCTGTGCTCAGTTTGTTGAGAGCAGAAAATGGCCACGAAATGACAATCGAAGCCTTGGCGCGAAAAGTTTTTTTGTCGCCAAGCAGGCTTCGTTCGCTATTTAAATCAGTTACTGGTTTTCCATTACACAGGTATCTTATTTGGAACAGGATAATGATCGCGGTAACCAAGATCCTCAACGGGGCAACCATTTCCGATGCAGCCTATTCAAGTGGATTTTCTGATATAAGTCATCTTCATAAAATGCTTTTACAAATGTTTGGCGTAAGTCCATCACAATTCATTAAAAAGAATAGCAATAAAAAAGTTTTTATTTGCAATAAAGATCCCTTTGTACTGGAAACAAGATTTCATAATGAAAAATCCTGGGAAATCGAAACACTTCATAAATTATAAAGCCTTTATTTAAAAATTGTTACAACCGATTTGGCGTAAATATGGGAAGGTTGGCTCCCGGATTATATTTTCTATCAGTTCAACGGAACAATGGAAACAATAAAAGGATTATAAAGGTCATAAAGGAATAAAAAGGCCGCAAAGGACCGAAGCTATAAACCGTTCTTCAGGCTATTCCTCAACTGGACAAGATACTCACTGATGGAGGATGCGGTACCGGATTCGGGATCCTGAACGGCGCAGTTTCTTCCGACATAACTCTTGATGTCTGCCATCTGCCAGATCGCGCCACCCGTCATGGCTGGATAATCTTTTTTAAACCGGGTTATTTCGGTTTTGATATCATCGGGTGTCTTGGCATTGTGGACGCTTGCGCAGCTGCCAAAGGATCCGCGGCAAAGAAATATCGGGTACACGGGGATATCGGTAGCCAGGCTATCTTTCCATTTACCGGGTTCATTGTGTTTGCCGCCATCATAACATTGCAGGTAAATTGCATCTACCAGGCCCTTCTATGATCCGGAAATGACCTCCTTCCAATAGGCCGTTCTCGTAAACGGGCAGAGTGACATGTGCATTTTTAATTTGTGGATCATTTTCCCAAACCGGATTATTGAGGCACTGTTGTATACAGATTCGTCGTCAATACAGAGGGCATCGGCTCCCAACTCTTTTTTCAGGACTTTGCATATTTTGTATAAGGTGCTTTTTGTCCCTGTTCCCGTCACAATTGCCGGAACGGTCTTGGCGGGATCCGACCAATCCTGTATAAAATCAAAGGTATTCGGCGCCTGGTTAAACCACCTGCCTTCGAGCAGGATCTCAATACGCGTAACGGAACCGGGCTGTTGCTTTAAAGAAGCCACCCGTTTGAGCCAGTCTTTGTTGCCTACATATTGTCCGTCGTGAATGATGGGTTTTCTATCGTCTCCCGAATAGACGTCGCCATCGGCGTGTATATAAAAGCTAGACAGGATCACAGTGGTAAAGCCGGATGCCTTTATATTTTCAAAAGTGGAATCGTCCCCGGGGTACAGTCCGCGGCCGTATAGAGTCAGGTTGGTGTCTGCCGGTGAAGCTGGCCTTGCAATCGATATTGGTCTGTCCATTGATACCGGACTTGCCATGGATGCCTGACCTGACCTGGTAAACTCGGGATTTATCGGGGCCGCGGACATTAGGGGGAAGAGTAGAAACAGCGTCTTCATTTGCAATTTTTTGATTTGATATTGCCAGCAGCATTTTACAAAAGGATAGCCGGCTTTTAAGCTTCAAATCCATTTCCCAACAAACCGCGTGAAAGCATCTTTATACTGGTCGCCAATGGTGATCAGCTTATTGCCAACCTGCACCGAGCTTTTGGTCATGGATGTGATCTTATCCAGCGAGACGATAAACGAACGATGTACGCGCATGAAACGTTTTGGGGGTAATTTTTCTTCCAATGCCTTCAGGCTGGTGAGTGACAGGATGGCTTTCCCGGCGTTCTTCAGGTCAACCTTTACATAATCCTTCAGGCTTTCAATATACAGGATATCATCCAGGGCGATTCGCACCAGTTGATATTCCACTTTCAGAAAAAGATAATTGTCATCTGCGTGTTCGGTTTCATTTACCACCAGGGCTTGTGTGCCATGTTTATTTAGTAATTCTACGTAATGCAAAGCCTTTTGGGCTGCACGGAGAAACTCTTCGTAATTGAAAGGCTTTAGCAGGTAATCCAAAGCATCAACCTTGTAGCCCTCAAGCGCAAACTGGTTGAAAGCAGTAGTAAATATAATGCGGGGCTTGCCGGCCCCTTTTTCCAGTACACGCGACAACTCCATGCCGTTCAGGTCGGGCATTTGTATGTCCAGGAATATAAGGTGGATCTTCTGCGTGTGAATGGCTTTTAGCGCACCTACAGCGCCTGCGTATTTTCCGGCCAGGTTTAAAAAAGGTGTTTGTTCAATGAATTTGCTCACCAGGCCGAGCGCCAGGGGCTCATCATCAACCGCGATGCAATTCAACGTCATTTCAGATCGAGAATTAAATGAACAGTGTACTCATTACTGGCATTCAGCTCGCAGATATCCAGTTTATATTTATCCGGGTAGAGCAGGTCCAGCCTCCGGCGGGTATTCACTAAACCTATGCCGCTATTGGTATCTAAGCTAACACTATTATCCTTCATTATGGAATTTTTTACGGTAATATCAAGCTCGCTGTCCCGTTGCAGTACCAGGATATTGATATGGCTTTGTTCTGTCGCGCTCACCCCATGTTTAAAGGCATTTTCCACGAAAGGCAATAGCATCATTGGCGCCATGGGCATATCCAGTAAGTGGAGGGGAGCATCAATGGCTACCTTCGCCGCATCGGTCAACCGCAATTGCATCAGGCTGATATAATCCTTCACAAAAGCAATTTCCTGGCTCAGCATGGTTTGCCCCTGCTGTGTTTCATAAAGCAGGTATCGCATCATGCGCGAAAGCTGGTGAACGGCTTTACAGGCCTCATCCGCATCAACCTGGGTAAGTGCGTAAATATTATTCAGTGTATTAAAGAAGAAGTGCGGGTTGATCTGCGCCTTAAGGAATGACAGCTCGGAAGTTACCTTGTCTTTTTCCAGTTCTTCGCGTTCCTGTTTGTCTTTTTGCCATTTTTGTATCACCGTAATGCTCGTGCCGATAACAAGCACCAACGCACTGATGATCATGGTGAGCGTATTTATATGTCCACCCAGCGCGGGCTTGCGTAACTGGCGACTTAACATTTTAGGGACCGGGTCCTGGCTGATCTTGGGGAAAGCTGTCTCCGCCCATGCGTTGATGAACACAATGGCTGCAATAATGACAATGATCATCACAAAGTAGTAAACAGTATGATTTTTCAACAAAAACCTGGGAACGAGGAAGAATGAATTGGCATAAAAAGCTATCACGAGTAAGCTTAGTGTGACGGTCTGCGTTATCCACAATTGGTAAGATATGTCAATACCTGAGAAAACGGGGTGGCGGAAAAATATGGCAAGACCGAACACACTCCATACCAGTACATGGGTCAAAACGGTTATCAGCTTGCTGTTGGATCGTTGTAGCATCATTTCATAAAAGTAATCTACAGTATTTGCCCGGAATGTAACAAAACCGGTACAATATCACTTATAAGTTGGTTGCCCGCAAAATCAAAACGCTATTGGGCCATTTCTTACCTACAAACAGCCCTTTATCATCTTTTAACGGTTGTTTTTGACTTTTGGTTGATAAAGAATGCCTTTAACGTGTAAAAAGCCTCCTCTGTCTATGATCGTCAAGGTACAGTCTATTACATTTTATGGTGCATAACTGATGTGTTTGATTTGTGTTGCTTATTTTAAAAACATGAAGCCTAAACAGCGGATGAGAATAAAAACATTTATACCAATCTTTTTGGTAGCATTGATATTCATGGGATTTTTAGCGCACCGTTTTTTTTCTCAAGATCGACATGACACTTCACTAAAACCTCTACAACAAGATGTGCAGCTTGCTTGGCCAGCGGTCGGCCAGGCTGCGATCGGTAGCGTTGGAGATGGACTTCTCGCACGTTCGTCAGATTACGAGAAGATGCGTCCTATAGCCAGCATGGCAAAAGTGATCACCGCATTGGCTATTATGGAAAAACAGCCGTTCAAACCCGGGCAGGAAGGCCAAACATACACCATAACCAGAAATGATATTGCAAGCCTCAATGCTTATATCTCGGAAGGTGGTTCGGTTCTACCGATACTCGTAGGCATGAAACTAACTCAGTATCAAGCTATGCAGAGGATGTTGATTGCTTCAGATAACAACATCGCTGATATATCGGTTGAAAGGATATTCGGTTCAAAGGAGGCGTATGTATCGTACGCCGAAGACATGTTGAAACGTATGGGTCTTATCCGCACGGTCGTTGCCGATGCGAGCGGATTCAGCCCGACTACGGTCAGCACACCATCGGAACTTGTTGCGATAGGCATCGCCGCGCTCAAAAACCCGGTGATTGCCAGGATCGTTGCCCAGCAGCATGCACTGATACCCGTCGCAGGCATCATAAAAAACACAAACCAACTGCTCGGGACCGACGGGATCATTGGGATCAAGACTGGCACCACCGATAAAGCCGGTAGTTGCCTGTTATTTGCGGCACGCTATACTGCCAAAGACGGACAAAAAGACACAATCGTCGGGGTGATTATGGGAGACAGAAACCATAGTAGCCTCTACAGCGATATTAGTAATTTGCTTACGTCGGCGAAGCAAGGTTTTGGTCTGGTGGAGGCCCAATCGACGGATAAGGGTTTGCGCCTTCGCCGAAGCAGAGGATGAGCCAACCCCTAAGCAATAACTTAAAAACAATGAAGAAGCGTTTACTATCAACATTTATGCTCATCGCCTATAGCGCGATCCTGATCAAAGTAATGGTGTTTAAGGACCTGCCCATTATTAGGATAGGCTCGCTGATCTTTAAATTTGGAGGAACGCAGACAGGTCCAGCCAACTTTTTGCCATTCAAGACCATTTTGCCTTATCTGCGCGGTGAGAAGGGGCTGATTATTGCGGGCATTAATCTTGTAGGAAACATTGTTTTACTTGTGCCAATAGGATTCCTTGTTCCATTCGTCTATCGGAACATGACATGGAAAAAAACGCTCGCTCTCGCAGTTGCCGCTGGTTTTGCCATCGAGGGAATGCAAGCGCTGTTTCGCGTGGGCATATTTGATATTGATGACATAATACTGAATGGGCTCGGCGTTATCGTTGGCTATTGGGTGTTTACGATTCTCGCAAAGATGAAGCGTTCGAATCTGGTACCTGCAAGACACACAATAAAAAAGTAAATTTTCATGGCATTTATTAAAAGTTATATTTTATTCGCAATATCCCCCAAAAATTTTCCTCGGATTAACTACATTTCAGCCTTAGTCATTAAATTAAGTATCTTGATCACCCATTCATGGATAAAGTAGAACATATTGGCATCGCAGTGAAGGACCTGGCCCTTTCCATCCCCTTGTTTGAAAAACTGCTCCAAACAACCTGTTACAAAACCGAAATCATCGACGCCGATAAAGTGACCACTGCCTTCCTTAAAACCGGCAATACCAAAATTGAACTTGTAGCCAGTCCCTCTCATGAAGGACCGATCCAAAAATTCCTGGACCAACGAGGTGAGGGCCTTCATCATATCGCTTTTGCAGTGCAGGACATCGAAGCGGAAATGCAAAGACTCCGAAACGAAGGCTTCATTCTGCTGGATGAAAAACCACGAACCGGCGCCGACAATAAAATGGTTTGCTTTCTTCACCCGAAATCCACCGGCGGCGTATTGGTGGAACTCTGTATGGATAAACCGAAGTAATAAATTTCACCGAACCCATTGCCAATACATTTTCCCATCCAAAAATTAGCCTGCACCGGTTTCCTGCTGTTACTGCTGGCAAAATCCGGAACACTGAAAGCGCAGGCGACCAGTAATGCACCTATCCTCTATTCCATCACCGAACAAAACGGACTGAGCGATAATTCCGTTACCTGTTTTTTTCAGGATAGCCGCGGCTTTATGTGGATCGGTAGCCGCGATGGACTAAACCTTTATGATGGTTCCGCGATCACCGTGTTCAGGGCAGACGACAGCTTGCACTCACTCGCCAGTAACCAGGTTACCGCCATAACGGAAGATATTCATCATGATATCTGGATTGGCACCACCCATGGCATCAGCCGGTATACTGTTCAAAATGGCTTACTGCATTCCTGGAGAGCGAACAGTCAGGAAAACAATGTGGACATCAACTTCATCAGCAGCCTATATGCCGGCAGCGATGGAATGATCTGGATGGGATCCTCCAATGGATTATTGCGATTCGATCCCGAAAAAGAACAATTTACCATCTATAAAAACACCAGCGAACAAAGAAAACGGCTGGCCCGCTCCGATAATTTCATCACGAATATCCTGATGGACCATCAACAACGTTTCTGGCTCGGTACCTACAACGGGCTTTGGCGTTTTTTCCCCGAAGACGGTCATTTCGAACAATCCCTTTCAGGAATAGCCCTTCGTCCTGATTCGCTGATCTCCTTCCTGTACGAGGACCACCAGGGTGGGCTTTGGCTCGGTGTATGGTCAGGTGGATTGCAATGGTTTCACCCCGACAACCGGAGCGTGAGCAGTTTCAAATGCTTTGATCAAAATGGTACCGTTTTGAGCGCGGCGGAAATACAGGATCCAAATGGGCATCACCATCTTTATGTCTCACCACAACTCAGGGAATTTGATCCGGAAGGTCAAAAAATTACTGAATATCTTCCCGCATCCGATCCGGTGCACAAAAATCTCCACGTTACGGCACTCTATACGTCACGCGACAACCTGCTCTGGATTGCTACCGATGATGGGGTGAGAATACTTGACCCCGCCAAACAGGTTTTCCAGCATCATATATTGTCAGACAGCGTTCTTTCTCCTCAGGGAATTATACTGTATCAACAACACGATAAAATTTTACTGGGCGCTTCCGGAAATAATTTCCTAAACGAATATGACAGTTCCCTGCAATTATTGAAAAGATTGCTTCCTGGCTTTACCGTTATGGAAGACGGTAAAAAAATAAGACCCTCACTGCTCAACATTACGGCAGAAGATTCCGCACATATTTGGCTATGCACCGAAAGAGGTCTTTATCTCTACGATCAGAAAAAGAGGACAGGCAGGCTCTTCCGGGCAGATCCGGCAACCAATCCTTCAACCACAGCCAACTTCATCAGTAAAGTACTGATCGATTCCCGTCGCATTCACTGGGTATTTCCCTGGAGAAACGGTGTCTGGCAACTCGATGTTGCAAGCGGTCAATTCAAAAAAATATTTAATGGCTTTCTCACCAAATTCGACAATCCCAAAAAACTGGTCATCGCTGATGCGGTAGAAGACAGACTGGGTAATCTCTGGCTCGCCGACCTCGATGAAGGACTGATCCATTATGATCGCACCCATGGACGCTTCACCAAACCCATGGAAAAAATCCTCGGCGCGGAATTTAATCTTCAGAATATTCTTTTTGAAGATCCCTTCATCTGGTTCGTGGCTTCGGGAAAAGTGTATCGTATGGATGCTGCGACGATGAAATGGGAGCAATGGAGCATTCCCGCCGCATTCAACAAGTCCATATCCGGATTTTGTATGGACAGCACTGGCCATCTCTGGATCACGACCATCAATGGCCTGCTTTCTTTCGATAAAAATTCACACGAATTCAAAAGGTTCACAAGGGACGACGGACTCCGCTCGAATACCATGCAAGAGGGAACGATGATCGCACTGCACAATGGAAAACTATTGTATGGTTCTGGCAACTATTTGACTGAATTCGACCCTGCCGAATTACTTCGCGCTGAGCTGACCGGCCGTGTGCTGATCACGGGTGTATCTTCTCAAAACAAGTCCATCGATATAGAACATGGATCAGGGGGAAACAAAAAGGTTTCCATGAATTACACCTACAATAATTTCACCTTCCGTTGGGCGCTGCCGAATTTCAGCAATCCCTTGCAAAATCAGTATTACTGTAAGATGGAGGGCGTAGATAAAGACTGGAGATATGTGGGAAATAAAGGAGAAGCGCAGTATGCCAGCCTCGGGCCGGGCAGTTATCTTTTCAAAGCCCGGGCCGCGGCCGGGAACGGCCGAATGAGCCAAAACGAAGACCAGGTAACCATCGTGATCACCCCTCCTTTCTGGAGGCAATGGTGGTTTGTACTCTCGGCGGTTTTGGTTCTGGCGGCGCTACTCTATGTCTTATACCGCTACCGCGTTCAACAGGTGATCCGTTTAGAAAGACTGAGAAGCCGCATCTCCAGCGACCTTCATGACGATATCGGCTCTACCCTCAGTTCTATTTCTATCATCAGCGAACTGGCCATGCAGGAAAACAGCCAGGATTCGCGCATCCTGATCAAGGAGATCAAAGACAACTCTATTTCACTGATGGAAAAAATGGATGATATCGTTTGGAGCATCAATCCCAAGAATGATTCGCTCGAAAACCTGATGTTGCGCGTCAAGGCCTTCGCCTCGAGGTTGTTTGAGGCGAAGAACATCGACTACCGGATAAACATACGCGAAAATGTACAACAGGTGAAACTGTCCATGGAATATCGCCAGCACATCTATCTTATCCTGAAAGAATCGATCAACAATATCGTGAAGTATGCAAAAGCCTCGCGGGTCTCGATTGATGTTTCCTATTCGGGTCCGCAACTGGAAGTAAAGATCCGGGATAATGGTGTTGGATTTGAACAGACTAACGGATCCCACGGCAATGGTATCATCAACATGAAATCGCGCGCAGCTTTAATGCATGCCGAATTCAACATAGCATCGAATCCGAAGCAGGGAACATGGATCGATCTCAAAGTAAAAATCAAATGAATATCTGATCCGCGTATACGCGTTTATTCCTCAACTTTGAAAGGATTATGATCAAGGTCGCCATTGTAGAAGACAACAATACGCTCCGCAACAGCCTGGAGAACCTGTTCAACCGGACCGAAGGCATGAAAGCCGTGGCTTCCATGAACAACCTGCTGAATGTCGCCGGCGAATTGGGAAGGGCTACCCCTGACATTGTCTTGATGGATATCGGCCTGCCGCATATCTCCGGCATCGAAGGCGTGAGGACGGTGAAATCCAGCTACCCCGCCATGCAGGTTTTAATGTTTACCGTATTTGAGGACGATGAAAAAATTTTCGATGCCATACGTGCGGGCGCTTCCGGTTACCTGTTGAAAAAATCTTCTCCCGAAGAAATCATAGAGGCCATCAGGGAGCTTTATCATGGCGGCGCCCCGATGAGCGCGAGCATCGCCCGGAAAGTAATACAGTCTTTTCAGTCCTCCGCGACTCCCCCCAAGGAAGACTACCGGCTTACCACACGCGAACACGAAATATTATTCTCGCTGGTAGACGGACTCAGTTACAAAAAAATTGCCGACAAATATTTTATCAGCATCAGCACGGTCCGTACCCATATTTGCAATGTCTATCACAAACTCCATGTCAATTCCAAAGCCCAGGCCGTGGCCAAGGTCCTCAAGCCGAAGTAACACTCCGGTCGCCGAAAGGGTCGATAAAATCATATATTCATCCGATTGACCAGCTTTTGTTTTATTGTTCACTTTGTTTGTCCCACTCAAAAGGGAACAATATGAAAAAGACAATTTTGCTGGCTGCCACCATCTTCTGCCTACAGTTCATCCGGGCCCAGGTAAACGACCCAAATCAGGTAGCCAAAGATGCCGCTGCCAATCATGCCAACAACGATATGGACAATGCGGCGAATAAAAGCCTGGACAAGGCTGAGCAGGGAGTCAGTAATCTTTTTAAGAAGAAAAATAAAGACAAGGATAAAAAAAACGATGCGGCCAAACCGGCTTCTTCCGCTTCGCCGGCTACAGATGCCGGTCAGGATCCCACGACCGCTGCGGGTCCGTCTTTAAAATCATACCAAAATTATGATTTTGTGCCCGGTGAAAAAATACTCTTCGAAGATCATTTTACAGATGACCAGGATGGTGAATTCCCTGCGCATTGGAAACTGACTGCCGGCCAGGCGGTGATCAATAAGATTGCCGGCGAACAGGCTTTCTTTCTCACCGATGGCAACTATGTGCGCGTGAGCCCGAGAATGAAAACGGAAAAAGGTTATCTGCCCGACAATTTCACGGTTGAATTTGATTACTATGCAGCGCCCGATGCTTACGAACCCATGCTCCTATTTACCACGGGAGCTGATGAGAACAGGTATATTTCTTTCGGAAGGGAAACGGGCACAGGCTATTTCCCCAACGACCTGAATGCGCCGTTCCCGGGTGACAAAGAAAACTTCGAAAAAAAATGGCATCATGCCGCGATGATCAAAAAAGGCAACCAGATCAAATGCTATCTCGACCAGTACCGGGTTTTGGTCATGCCAGATTGCGGCGAATGCAAAGTCTCTTTCGTGGAAGTCGGCGGCATCGGGACCCAGGAAGCGCCGCTTATTTTTAAGAACTTTCGTCTCGCCGAAGGCGGCGGCATGAATATCATCGGTAAGAAATTTACCGATGCCAAGATCGTCACCCACGGCATCAATTTCGATGTGGACAAAGCCACGATCAAACCGGAGAGTATGGGGACCCTGAATATGATCGTGCAGGTGTTGAAAGACAATCCCGAATTGAAATTCGAGATCGATGGCCATACCGATAATTCCGGCGCTGCATCACATAACCAAACACTTTCTCAACAAAGAGCCGGCGCCGTGAAAATACAACTGGTGAGTATGGGCGTGGATGCCGGCAGGTTAACGACCAAAGGATTTGGGGATGCCAAACCCATTTCGGACAACAGTTCTCCGGAAGGAAAAGCCAATAACCGCCGGGTTGAATTTGTAAAAACTTCTAATTGATCCGTTCCCTCACAATAAAAATACCGGGAGGCTATCCACCGGCCATTAAACCCTATTCTATGCACAGGCTCCGCACTGGTTTTTTGATTAGCCTGGTCTTAATCTGCGCCCATTCTTCCTTTTGCCAATGCACCTATTTTCCCGCTGATTGTCCGTCAGACAGGCAACTTCCGGATTCTTCGGAGCGGTACGGAAATCCCCTGCTTCCGCAGGAAGTCAGTATGGAAATAAAGCTGCATAATTTTTTTTCGGATCAAATGCAGCTAATAGCCGACAAAAAAAAATGGGAGCTATATGTCTTCGATGAATCCAGCGGTTCAGGTTTCCTTAATGCAGAACGAACCGGACCACTGGCCTTTAACCAGCGGCCACCGCATGAATATGGAATCAGTTTTATCCTCATCGTGCACCAGGATTCCTTGCGCGCCTGGCGGGACTGGCTGAAAGATTATACCACGAAAATGCAGGACCAGATAAAAGACTTGGCCGCCAATGGAAACATGACAGGATTTACCAAAATGCAGGAATTCCTGAAAAGCAAAACAGAATCCTTCCGCAATGCAAGTATGATCCGCGTGAAATTTGAAATAAATCCAGGATCAACTGCTGTTTCCACGATCACCGAAAACCTGCATTTGAAAACAATGGCGCCGGTTCCGCATGCGGTTGTTGCCATCCAGGCACATAATGATAAAACCGATGTGCATGGAATCTACGAATTGAATCAGTTTACGCGATGCAACGACTTCGTGTTTTTGCTTTTCGGTAATTGGATCACGAAGCCTGTCAGTGACCTCAATTATTTTCCGCTGTTCCATCCGGGAGATAAGAAAATGGATGTCTCTAGTATCAAAGCAATTCCCTGCGACCGGGTCAGAGCTATCGCACTGCATGTAGAAGGAGCTCCGAAATATATCAACCAGTTTATGCAGTTGCTGGATACCGAAAGTATTTATCAAAATATTCATAAAGAATGAATCGTCCTGTTTTATTAACGCTGATGTTCATCCTGGCTGCAGGGAAATTGTCGCTCGCGCAGGGGCTTACCGCCGAGCAGCAACAAAAAATAAAAGAAGCACAGGCCAAACTGGATTCTTTTAAAAAAGCGAATCCTTCCATGGCCGGAATGATTCCAGACATCGGTAAGAAAATTGAACAGGCAACCAGCCAGTCGGGCCAGGCGCAGTACAACCTGAAAAATGTACAGGCCATGCAGCAGCAAATGCTCAAGGCAGGATTGCCCGTGAAGCGTTCGAATGCAAGTGCAGATCCATTAAAAAGCGTCACACCCGGTGTGATCGTGGCGCTGGCGCAGGCGAAATTGAAGGAGGCATCAGACAAGCTCGCATGGGATCCTTTCACCAGGAGTCAACTCGATAAAATGACGCTCGATACCACGATCAACCTTGCCGCAACGGGTGTCGTGATGCTTATAGGGTCGATGCCGAAGTATCCCAGCGAATATCTTATTTCCAAGGCGGTTCTCAAACCTCATCCGAGCCAGTGGGCCATCAATGATCTCGGGATTCTGTTCAGGGATGACAATGATAACAAAGAAGCGCTGGAATGTTTTTTATATGCAGAGCAGCTCGACAATAAATCCATCACCATCAAATCGAATATTGGATGGGCGGCTGCTTACTACGGAGATTTTATTACCGGAAAAAAATATTTCAACGAAGCGTTGGCCATCAACGAAAATTTCGGTCCGGCGTTGGAGGGATTGGCCCTCATTGCCTATCAGCAGGGCGATATAGCAGCGCTGTTCCAGGCCCTTGCCAAACAGATCACGGGGCTTAGCGGTGGCGGCGACGGTCCATCTGAAGGATTCTCCAGCTTCTGTGGAGGCGTACAGATGGATCAACAGATGCAACAGGCAGGAAAACCTTCTACCGACAACCCCAACGACAACCACAGCTTTGACAGTAAGGGAGACGGAGCAGACGATGCCCAACAGGATCCTCCTGCAATTGCTGATGCGGAGCCGCCGACCTATCCTTCTTTCAGACCGATTTTTGTTACAAAAATGGAAGACCTGTTCACCATCGGAAAAAACGTCATCGAATACACAAAGAAAGCCGGGGAAATCCAGACCCAGGCTGTGACCCTGCTAGAACAAAAACTTAAATCGCTTCCCATCCTGCATCCAAAGCCTTATGTGGATGAACATGGTGACAAAATAATTCCCTATAGCTATGAGAAATTCTATTCACTCTTTCACAGCGTTCATCTTTTATTTGAACAACGACTGAACTGGACCGTTGAACATCTGGAAGATGACATGAAAAAATATTTACAACCGATATTTCAGAACGACATGGATCTGATCACAAACTACACAAAGGCCCTGGGCGCTTGTAAACCGGGCGACGACAAATGCGTGGACCGGGTGAATTGCGAGTGGATACCCCGGCTAAAGGGCTCAAAGAACAATGACATCGACGGCACCGCCAGGATATGGAACAAATATTTTGATCAGTTGATTGACAATATCCATTGGTACACTCAAGCCTCAGACCCTTTCATTAAAAGAGTTCAACAGCCAGGTTGGAATGAATACATGAATATGGTTCGTGAATGGGACGTAAGAAGGGCCATATTGAATTTATATACCGACTGGGGCTCCGAGATCATGGCTGTAAATGGCAATAGCGCGGTAGTGGGAATCGTCGTGGCGCATCCCGTCCTGAACTGTCATACAGATATGCCCATGATGGGAGGCGGTGCGGATCCTTTTGCAAAAAAAACCGGTAAGCTGAAAACTTTCGCAGGAAAATGTTATAAGGAACCCTCCTCCTTTGACGCCTGGGTGGTTTCCTACGAAGATGACTGCGACAAAACAAAGATCTCGGTGACGATCGGAGCCGCTAAAGTCTTTAAAGAATGGGATTACAGTAAAAAATTCAAGGAAGATGATACTTATCGTACGGGACTCACTATCGGCGTCAGCAAATCCGTAAAAATGAGCGGCAGTGCCGGCGGGGTGTCGGCTTCCGGCGGCGTGAATGTGGGCGCGGATGTAACATTTTATTCGGAATATTATAGCAATACGGACGCAAGAAAAGGCAGCGGCATTACCCTTGACTTATCGGCATCGGTCGGAGCTTCTGCCAGTGTTCAATTACCCGGCGGCGGGTTTGGAGACATGGCATCGGACTTGGTGAACAGTAATGTTTCTAAGCCCAAGATCGGCGCCGGCGTAGGCGCCACCGTGGAAATTTACGCCAATGCAGGACCAGACGGCTCACTCGGCGCGTTCAATGTAACGAGTGTGAATATTCAGAAGAAATAAATGGAATTGCGATCAGTAACAAATCTTCAAGTGTACCTGCTACGGAGATGCGTAAACCAAAACAGAAAAACCGGCTCTGCCAGGGACGCAAGTTCTCATATTCTTGCAATAAAATGATATCTCCCTGGGCGGGCATATAACATTGGTATCTATTGAGATCAGCTTTTAATTTTGTAGAACTTATCAAGACCTTTACATGTGCATAAAACGCCGGCCAATCCAAGGAAGGAACGAAGCCAGTTCATCTGCTTCCATTGTGATAAGGCCGCTTTGATTTGCCCGGTATTTTCGATTGGCGAATTGAAGATGATCATATCGCGGGGTACAAAATACAAAAAGGTCAGCATGGCAATGATGGCGTAGAGAAAAAATGCAATCAAAAAATATATGCGCAATGAAACCCCATCTTTCCAAAACAAAATAATGGTCAACAAAATAAGGGTTTGATTGACCGGAGCTATTATTTGAAAGAAATTTCTAGGATCAACCCGTTTGTAGTAATCGCGCACTGTTTGAATGGAAGAAGGAATATCAGACCCCCAACTGCTGGCATCTACTACCAGATTGTAAATGGTAATCATCACAAGCCCCGACGCGCAGATGATGGACAGGAACAATATTAACTTTTTCATAACTAAAGTATTTATGGTGTCCGGAGACACAAAGAAAGGCATTTTGTAGTTTCCATTTATTTTTCAATTCTTTCAAACTTAAAATATCAGTTGATATGAGGAAAAATCACCAATCAACCACTCGCCATCTGGACAAATATTTCCTTGTACTTCCCGCTTTTTTGTTCAGCATGCTTGTTATACACCCTGTTCCGGGAATTGCAAATGATTATCTGCACGCAGCCAGTGCCGATACGACCATCAGTCCCAAAGCACTGAAGACATTTGAAGGCTATTATAAATTCCAGTTACAAAATGGCTCGGATTCATATATTCATATTGCAGCAACTGAAAAAGGTTTGGTTCTCCAGCAAATATGGGATAGAAAAGAAATAGCATTTGCCCCTAAGTCAGCCCTGGAGTTTGTAAGCGAGGACGGAAACTTCCCGCTGAAATTCACAAAGGGCAGCAATGGTGCTATTACACAGGTGTTGGCATTCGACAGGGACCTGTGGATCAAAACAAATGACTACAAACCACCGGTGATAAAAGAAGTCCGCTTAGATCCCGGGAAACTAAAGGCACTGGAAGGCAAATACACTTTCCAGTTTGAAAAAGGTGAAGACGCCTTTATTCAGATCAGGGCAACTGAAAAAGGGCTCATCCTGAAACAAATGTGGGATGGAAAAGAATTCCCTTTTGTAGCAGAATCGGACCTGGATTTTTACTGCAAGGAGGCGCAATTCCCGCTCAAGTTTACCAGGGACAAAAGCGGAAATGCCATCCAGGTGCTGGCCTTTAACCGGGATTTGTGGAATAAGGTTAAGGAATAAACTGATTGTTATCCGGGATCGGATAAATCTTAATGTCTTAATGATTAAATAATACGATCCGTCCCGGATTTATTCCCGCTGTCAGGGTAAACTCAAGTCTGCCCGTTTTATCAAAAGCATATACGGAACCATTTGATATATAATCTTTGGCATCTCCTATAAAAACCTCCCCGCTTGCTGGATTGATGGTGATCGCAAATGGGTTATTTATGGAGGTGCCATCAGTAATAAAATTATCGCTGAGTTTCGTTTGTGTTTTTGCGTTATAAATGGCTATATTTTTGTCAGCGGTAATATAGTATAGAGAATCACCCTGGATTGTCATAGGCGCATTCGCCGCCAGGGACATGGGTGTTTGTGATTTTACCGAGTCGGTTTTACTGTCGATAATTGTCATGCCTCCTACTGTCGGCGGTTCAGGAGATGAGTGGTTACCCAAAACAAAAATAGCATCCTGCCTGGACGCTATATAGATATTGCCATAAGCATCTGCAACTACACTTGAAGGATTGGGTATAACCGTTATCTTTTTGGTTTCGGCCATTGTGTTCAGGTCAATGACTGAAACGCAATTAGATAGTCCGACTCCTGAATTAGCCACATATAGTTTTCCGTTTGAAATCGCCATGCCCTCAGGATATCGGCCAACCGTAATATATTTTGTAACGGACAGCGACGCTGTATCCATTACGGCTACTGTGCCATCATAACAGCTGATAAATGCATTGCCTTTGTAGAATGCAATACTCCTGGGCTCACGTCTCGCCCAATACAAAGGAGGTGCAACAACATAATTACTTATTACCAGACTGTCCTGCTTAATTAATCTGGCTGTTTTAGGATCTACAATATCTACCACACTGGATATCGTGGCTACAATGTACATTTTGGAACCATAAATAGCCATGTCATTCCCAACAGCGCCAATTCCCATCGCGTTGACGACGCTGTACTCATCAGCAATCAGCGATTTTGTGGACTGGTTATAGAAGGTCAACGTGCTGTTGTACTGGATGCTGCTTCCAAATCCGTTCCCCTGGTTAAGTATAAATATTCCGCTTCCAAGGTCAATATTGGGATTATTAGTTGCCGGCGTTACCATTTTCTTCTGGCATGATACCAGCAGCGTTACAAATAATAAATAAGATGCTTTCATGTAAAATATGATTTAGAAATCCTTTGAATTAAGACATCGATTAATCGTTAGAAGTTGCTCATTTCCGATGTGTAATTCAGGTATTTTACATGAACCAGTTGGCGGCCTACATTAACCAGGATAATTCCTTGATCATCTCCGCGAGTAATACTGAAATTTCTCAATCCACCTGGTCGCCGGGTTTTATTTTTCTCAGACTTTTCCGCGTAAATTTTATAACTGGGTTGTAAACAGGCTTGATACTTTTTAAATAAGCATAAATAGCATGCAAATCTTTGTCCGTCATATAGTCGTAGTCAGACCAGGGCATCAATGAACTAAGAGAATTGGGCGTTATCTTATAAATGGCCCCGCTGTCGCGGTAACTTTTGAACTTATTGATGAAGGTCGCCTCCGTCCAATCCCCGAGACCACTTTCGTCAGGCGTAAGATTAGCAGAATGCACAAAGCCACCGGTAGGCAATGGATATTCTAAGCCACCGCTTAGCAATCTTGTGGTATCATCAATTTCCAGCCATTTTTTAGGCGTATGACAATCATTGCAAGAGGCAATGGTCACCAGGTAGTGCCCGGAGTCAATGGCCGTTTTCAAATTTGTGAGATAAATCGGTTTTACGGCTCTTGAGATTGCCCGGTTATACAGGCTGTGAAAAAAATTAATTTTGGTTATTCCTGCCGGAGTATTTTTTATTGGCGGCAGGGTCCTGATATAGGCAATGATCGCTTTAAGATCTGTTGGATCGAGCTGAGAAAAATTTTCAAAAGGCATTGCATGGTTAATCGTTTTTCCATCCTTATCAATACCCGTTGTTAATACACGGTACAACTCCGCGTCGCTCCAATTGCCCAGGTTGGCAGGAGTAATATTAGGTGTAAAACTTTCACCGGGAAATGCATATCCAAGTTTTTGTGAAAGAAATGGCCCTCCCGCGCCTTTCTGATCCGGGATAAATGGCCATGAAAAATAATTAATATCCCGTGGACTGTGACAGTCCACACAGATGCTTACATGTTCTGCCAGGTATTGTCCACGTTTGAGTAAAACGGGGTCATGATGATCGATGACGATTTCCTGAAGAGGGGGAACTTTGGGAAGTGCATAACGAATGTATACATAAATAATTCCGGTCAACAGTAATATGACCAATATCAAACGGGGCAAAATTCTTTTCCAAACCCTCCATGTGAAGTATTTATTAAAGATCAAATCCATCACCCGCATAAAACGACTATGCTCAATAGCTGAATGAAATTGCTTTTGTTTCAATACCCGAAGGTCCCTATCAATGGTAATAAAAGCCGCAAGGACAATGATTACAACAAAAATGATCAGAAAGTAATACATGGAATTTATTTTAGAATCTTTAGTGCATGCTGTTGTTGCGTTGATCACAAAATTCCAAAACATTTTCTGAATTTCTGAATAATAAATTTCACCGCATGATGCACCTGACCCGTCGACTGTTTTCGCCTTTTTAACGACTTGATCTATTTTTTGTTCTAAGCAAATCTAGTTTTGCCTATACACTGGTGAAAGAAAAATACTTAGCCAATACCAAAAAAATAAAAACCAAAAACACAATTTATGGAATACAGACAATTATCGAATACAGATTTCAAGGTTTCAGCAATCACTTTCGGGGCCTGGGCTATTGGAGGATGGATGTGGGGAGGAGCAGACAGAAAGGATGCGCTTGAGGCGATATTTGCATCCTACGATCATGGTGTGACGTCTATCGATACCGCAGCGATCTATGGACAGGGACGGAGTGAAGAAATTGTAGGAGAGGCGCTTCGCAGCCTGCCCCGTCACAAAGTACAGATATTGACCAAATTCGGCATGCGCTGGAACGAAAAAAAAGGAGGGTTTGACTTTAAGAGCACCGACAACGCCGGCCATCCTATAGAAATTTATCGATATGCAGGGAAGGAAAGCATTATCAAAGAATGTGAAGACAGCCTGCGGCGTCTGGGTACGGACTATATTGATCTCTACCAGCAACACTGGCCCGATCCCACTACGCCTGTCGCAGAGACCATGGAAGCACTGACACAATTACTCAAACAGGGGAAGATCCGCGCTGTAGGTGTATGCAATTATTCTGCGAAACAGATGGGCGAAGCGGAAAAAACCATTTCCCTGACTTCCAACCAGGTTCCCTACAGCATGGTAGAACGGACGATCGAAGAAGAAGTGGTACCTTATTGCATCAAACACAACAAGGCTATTATTGCTTACAGTCCATTACAAAGGGGATTATTAACGGGCAAGATGAAACCAGACCATGTTTTTGCCGCCGGAGACCATCGCCCGGGCACTAAATTCTTTAAGCCCGAAAATATCCGTCGCATAGACCATTTCCTCGGCAAACTTCAGCCCCTGGCAACATCAAAGAATGCACTGCTTTCGCAGCTCGTCATCCGCTGGACCATCGAACAGCCCGGCATCAGCATCGCGCTGGTAGGAGCGCGTGATAAGGAGCAGGCGATTCAAAATGCCAAAGCCGCCGACGTAACGCTTTCCATGGAAGAGATCACATTTATTAACAGCGAGTTAAAAAAACTGGAACTGGTGGATGAAACAGTTCCTCAGGAATTAAATTATGAGCACTATTAACATTGGCTGGATTGGCCTCGGAAATATGGGCACCCCCATGTCGCAACAATTCATAAAAGCGGGTTACCTCGTAACAGTTTACAATCGCAGCAAAGTGAAGGAAGAGGCGTTGAAATCAATTGGAGCAACCGCTGCGTCTTCTCCCCGGTTAGTAATGCAACAGACAGATGTCATCATCATCATGGTTTCAAACGATGAGGCTATCCGGGATATTTTTGCCGGCGATGAGGGCCTGCTTGACAAAAAAACAACCGGTAAAATCATCATTAATATGAGCACCGTGTCACCAGGCATCAGCAAAGAAATGGCTTCTTTATGCAGCCTGCAGGGTAATCATTACCTGGATGCCCCTGTATCGGGAAGTGTGAAGCAGGCGGAGGAAGGGCAATTGGTGATCATGGTCGGAGGAGATGAAGCCATATTTGAAAAAGCAAAACCTATATTTAAACCGCTTGGCAAGTTAGCAATGCTTGTAGGCGGCAACGGCGCTGGCAATGCGGCCAAACTGGCCATCAACACGCTGCTTGCAATTCATGCGCAGGGGCTTGCGGAAGCGGTTGCTTTTGCCCGGCAAAATGAAATTAAAACGGAGGATTTGATTGCACTGATCAACAACAGCGCCCTGGGGAGTGTATTCATTAAAATAAAAGGAGATGCCATTATTCAAAATAATTACACAGCTGCATTTGCCTTGAAACATATTGCAAAGGATTTGCGTCTCGCCAAAAATTTAGGATTGGCAACACCGATGGGCGACACAGCAGTTAAGACATTTCAGCAAGCAGAACCTGCATTAGCGGAAGAAGATATTATCGCAATTTTCAAACAGATCAACGCTAAGTAATTCAATTTATGAAATTAACAACAGTCCTTTTCCCGGCCCTTTTATTATCGGCATGTAGCCAACATACAGACAATACAAACCATTTACAGGCGCAGGTCGATAGTCTGCGAAGCCAGTTGAAAAACAGCTATACCCCGGGAGTTGGTGAATTGATGAGTAATATTCAATTACATCATGCTAAACTTTGGTTTGCCGGCGACAACCAGAACTGGCCGCTGGCCAAATATGAAGAAAGCCTGATTCTAAGTGCCTTTAAAAAAATACAACAATATCATGGCGATAAACCGGAAGCAAAGATCGCGGCCATGATCAATCCTGCGATGGACAGCGTAGATCAGGCCATAGAACATAAAAGCCAGGCCTCTTTTCGTCATAGCTTTTTATTTTTAAACTCCAGTTGCAACAGCTGCCACCAGGCGACGAAACGACCTTTTAATGTTATTGTCACGCCCACTATGCCCCCGATCAGTAACCAGCTTTATAAATAATCTATAAGCGGTTAACGGGTGCGTCACCAATCCTGATAAAAAATCGTGTATTTGCATCCTGGGCTCCCAGGTTAAAATCATCCGCATTGAATGCTATGATCATATTCAGATTAAAACCACCTTCCTGCACAGTAGCCGAAGGCAATGGCGAATATTCAACCGTAACCAGTTTGGTGGTATCGTTCAAGGTCAGAAAACCGTCTATATTAAAGGTTTTATCCGAAGTCAGGGATTCCTGTATTTTCCACAGGTTGATTTTTATTCTCAGGCTAAAGGAGAGACCGGCTGACGGAACCATCATATCATCCTCCACCCGATCATCCTCTACTTTATCATTTATTACCGAATAAGGAATATTTAGCCATACTGTAAGCTGATCTGAATAATTGGGCAACGCAACGATAGCTCCTTCCAGTTTTTTCTCCGTATAGTCATTCCCGTTCACCCTCAACAGCACGGCCTCTGCACCCCTGTATTCATTATGATCCTGTGCATCTACACACTGGGTAACCTGCACTAATACCAGCACCATAAAAATGCTTCTGATAAATGTATTCATGTTTAGCTTTTTTTACTAACCGTCTGTACCAGCATACCGCTTCTTAATTCATCCGTTGCAGTACTGACCAATCGGTCGCCTTCCTGTAAATTCCCGAAGATTTCAACGTTTCCATCACTTTCCCTGCCTCTCCGAACGGGGATCCATTCTGTTTTGCCATTCGTAATGCGTATGACGAATATTTGTCTGGAATTTTCTGTTACTGCTGATTCGGGAACCAGAAATACTTTATCCTGATTGGTTAGGTCCAATGAAACCTGGGCGAACATGCCGGGTAATAATATTTTATCCGTGTTCACTACATCCATTTGAAGTTGCTCGGTGCGCAATTGCAAGTCCAAACTCCCGGCAACCCGGCTGATGTGTGCGGTAAATTCCTTGCCCGGTAAGGTTTTTACTGTAAAATGAACGGTGTCTTTTTGCTTGAAATACGAGGTTGCCGCTTCCGGAACTGCTATGACGAGTCTTAGCCTGACCTGCTCCTGTAAGTTCAGCAGGGGTATAACGGAGCCGGCGCCTGCAGGACCTGCATAGGCGCCAGGATATAAATTACTGGCGCTGATTACTCCTGCAAAAGGGGCCCTCACTTCCAGATAGCCGGTCAATGAAGTGGATTGGTGATAAGTTGAGCGGGCAGCTTCCAGATTTGTACTGTCAGCGCTCATTTTCGCATAGGCGATGTCAAGATCGTTTGGAGAAATCGTTCCCGGTATTTTACTGGTTTGATATATTCTTAGGTAATTGGCTTTACTGGCCTGGTAAAGGGCTTTATTTGTTTGGATGATGGCCGCAGCGGTGTTTGTCGCATCCAGCATTTCAGGGGCTTCCAGAACGACCAGTAACTGATCCTTTTTTACAATACTACCCACGTCCACCAATACCTTTTTCACAAAACTGTTCACCTTCGCATAAAGGTCGACAGATTGGAAAGGTCGCAGTTCGCCCGGTAATGTCATATGGGTTGTCAACTGTCCTTTGCTCAGCGAAAAGGTTTGTACAACCACCTGTTCCGGTACCTGATTAACTGCTGCTTCGCTTTTGGTGCCACAGGATGCTGCCCCTATCCAAATCATGATTGGGGCGACAAGAGAAATTAAATATTTCATTTTACAAATTTTTTGATGGTTCGATAGGTAAATGGTTTGCATGATCAAAATGTAGACTATGGTTATCATCTGGGTCCAGAGAAACAGAGCTAACTGAACGCTTTTTCTGCACCCGTGAAAATATGAGTGGTAGTACGAGCAAAGAAGCAAAGGTTGATGCCAGCAGACCGCCGATCACAGCCTGGCCGAGTGGCGCCGTTTGTCCGCCTGATTCTCCCAGCCCTGTTGCCATGGGTATCATGCCGACAACC
>Ga0193728_1000133_pt1 | contig 31726 bp, 34 predicted proteins | sample U1c1metaG_FD_143037 | JGI IMG/M metagenome (GOLD analysis project Ga0193728, IMG submission 143037) | Soil microbial communities from a riparian zone of the East river system, Colorado, United States - U1c1 | ecosystem: Environmental > Terrestrial > Soil > Riparian zone | place: USA: East River... | reverse complement strand
AGTGCTTCGATGCACCCTATCGAGGGGCCAGCCTCAAAGCACTCGCCCATCAGCAGTTCGCAAGTCCATGCCCACTGCCGGAATGGCCGAAGAAACGGTTGGATAGCGACGGGACGGAACCGCTGAGCGTATGCGCTCGGCACGTGTAGGCGATTGACCATGTACAAAACCGCCGGATCATTATCCTTGCTCGTGTGCGGCTGAAATCCTTCCCGCTCTGAATAGTCGTGGGTCGCAAAACACAGCGCGACCTCAATCGACTCTGACAAGTCCAGCAGCGCGCTTGGTACGCCGTAGTGTTGGGCGATTTCCAGCGCTGAGATATCCAGACGCTCCGCCTTGGCCCAGCGGAAGACGGGATGCTTATCTAGTTCTGAGTAGTAGAGAAACGTCCGGGCTACATCAGCCACGACGGCCATCGCCTCGTCTGCGGTGAGCTGATGCAGGTAACGTGCTGGTCGCTTTAGGTGCCGATAGATCGTAGGAAAGCACGGCGTGTGGCGCTGTGTTTGCCCCCGGTAAAGGCACTGTGATCCAGTGGTAGGCGTCAGCATCAGACGGCCGCGATCCGACCGAAAGAACGCCCACTTGCGCTCGTGGACGCCAATGACGCGCGCCCGTTTAGCAAGCTCAATCAGTTCACGGCCGGTTAATCGAGTGACCTTCAACTGTATTTCTCCCGCTTGTCGGCGATGCGCCGCGGCTAGTGCCTCAAGATGCTGACTACGAGCGAGGCCAAGGACACCCCTAGTGAAATGAACGACACACCTAAAGGGATCACCTGCCTTCTAAAGTCTTGGTTTAGTCCTGCAAGAATGGATGCGAGATAGGGGAACTGGACAGCATGCCGCTTGTCGCCGACCTGAAGATGGAACAACGGGACAAGTGCACCGTTGTCTTGTTTGTACCTGTACTTTTGGTCTAGGTGATAGTAGAGCCGCCCGAATAGGAGTTCGGGATTGCAGTCAAGCTTGCTTGCGATAGCAGGAACATCGATTGATACGTATGGGTCGTTTTCCCCGCGGCCGCTGGCATTCTTGGGGCCGGGGTACGACGACTGATACATGTCGAAGATGCATTGAAGAACGTACCGGTCAGTCCGAAGCGTGTTCATGATTCAACGCGCCGCAAACGGCTTCATTCTTCGCGCACTATTGCGAGTTGCTCCGCGTCTGTGAGAAGCCCGCGTCGGGGGATCGCGCCGCGTAGCGACTTTCTTTTTCGAAACCGGCTTCTTCGGCTTGGAATCATCATTCACCAAGATACCCATCTTGCATTCTCCCGCTACGTAATTGTTAGTCAGCGCGCGCAAAAGCGCGACGCCAAAAACGAGCGCATTCAGCTAGAAATTCGATAGTAGCGCGGTACTGTTGTTATGTACAGTAGCGCGAATGCTAGACTTTCACGTCACGAAATTGAGCGACGAATTCGGCCAATACGTGCTGTACCTCAAGTGTGAATCCTGTTTGCACGAACGCAGGACAACTCCGAACGTGTTGGCGGCTCTCTGCGGATGGGATGCGCGACTTGACGACGTTGCGCGCCGGATGCGCTGCTCGATCTGCCACAAAAAGAAATGTACTGCGCGAGCTGTGCCGGTGACAGTGCCGCGCGGATACAAGAGCCATTGAATCGCGCTGCTGTGGCGTGGCGCCTACATAAACCTGCGCCGCTTGAACACGCGCACATCATCCCCGGATAATTCAAACCACTCTCCGCTGCGTCGCTTTTCGGCAAACCGTTTATGCCAATAACCCTCGATTCCGTAAGCATCATCCGTGCTGATCGCATGAATTAGTTCTAATTCTTCGGGCAAATTCACACCGACCTGTCGGGCACGCTGTTCGACTAAATTGGCTTTGCCGATCTTATATCGTTTTTCCCTGCCGACCTTCATGAGCGCCAGGTATACGTAGCCGCTCACGAACTCGCTAACCTCGTCTTCTGCCTTGGGCGCAGCGGCCTCGATACCCACATAAGACGCGCAGAGTGCGGCAACGTCTTCATTGCCGGGGTTGGCTTCGCAGTACGCCTGTACCGTCTGGATCAAAGCGTGCTTCGAGCCAAAACGGTCATACGCTTTCTCATTCGGAAAGGCGGCATTTTGTCGCTTGCGCAACTTCATCTCAGCCTTGACGGGCAACCGGCCTAGCTGCCTCGCAAACAAGATGTACTGTGCAACTATCGCGTCAGAATCTAACGGCGAGTTCATTTGATTTGGTGCGAATCCTGCTTCCGTTACGGCTTCACTCCATCTTGCCCAATAGCGGCCCGCCCATTCCCCTTCTTTGATGCCAGTCACTTTCTCGAATCGCTCACGACCAAGCGCCTTGCCGCCGTTGTCAGCAGCGGTGCGCTTTATCTGATCGAGAATGTGTTGCTTGTTCATTCGACGGGACTCAAGTCAACGCTGCAATTGCAATCAGTGCTGACTCGATTCCGGAACAATCATATCTAAATATTCTTTCGCGGCCTTTTGATTCCCGCTATCGAGTGATTCCTTAGCCAATCTACGAAGCTCCACGTTCATTGCTTCGACTTCTGTCGGTGGCTGCGCCGGGATGGTCGAGTTGTTCCGCCGCGCCGTCGTACTAGCGGGTTGCCCTGGTTTTAGCTCCGACCACCCATAGATCTTGTCGAGTGCCCCGACAGCCACTTCGTCCATGAAACGATCGGGAGAACCAGAAACGAAGGTCGCGCCCGTAGCGACTCGTTTATGGGTGGATGAAGCGATCAGTTCTCGCGATTTTGCATCATACAAATCGACAGAAACAGTCAGCTTATCGCCGTTTCCGCTCCAGGCGGTTGCGTTGTCTTCCCACAGCGCTATCGTGCCTTTTAAAGCGTAGTCAAAGCCCGCCCGTCGCGCTTCGTCCAGGCCCGGTGCCAGAGACCAAGTAGGCGTTGTCGATAGTGGGACTCCGTGCGCAACCAATACCTTTCGAATGGCGGAGGTCATACCTTGCCCGCTTCCCGGTGCCGGTCCCTGCCCTTGCTCCTGTCCGTCCGCGATGCTCAGTATCAACACTTTCGACGCGGGATTAACGCGATGATCTGCAATCGGACCGCCTTCGGCTACGGAGCGAGGTATTGAACACCCCACAGCACAGAGGCATAAAATGACCAGTAGCGTGATTTTCTTCATTGAATATTCGTCCTTGAGACAGGAGGTAGAGCGCTCAGCCGCCGACGACACCCACCACGGGTCGATATGCGGGATTGTTCAAGATGTACCGCTGACCGGGTGCGAACGGCCACCCTTCGTGCGCACCGATCTGCAAAACTGCGTTGGGGTTGAGCACTATCGCTTTACGCACGTGACGACCTGTCGCGGCGCTCTGAAGATCGAGCGTGAATTCTAGTTCTTTGGTCGAAGTGTTGCGGAATACGCCCACAAAACCGGCGCTCAGCAACCCCTTCCGAAAGGTCAGGCTAACTGGCAGGTCGGGCCGCGCTTCGGCTGCCAGCTTGGCCTCGGTTGATTGAAGCTGATGTTGCTCAGCGGAAGCCTGCGCCGCGGTCGCATCCGCGGTGCTGTGAGCCTGCTTAGCGTCGGTAGTAGCCGCCGCAAGTTGCGTGGAAAGATTCGAAGCTGTGTCGTGGGCCTGCTTCGCGTCAGCGGTTGCCGTCGAAAGCTGCGCTGTCAACGAAGTCACTTGGCTGTGTTGCGTGAATCCGTACACACCCGCGACAGCCGCAACCACTGCCACGATGAATGTAGCTATCTGCCATGCCTTGCTGTTCATTGAAAACTCCCTGTAAATCGACTGAGCGACGATAGCGCGACTACCCTGCGACCTTCGCGCCTGCCGTCACGGGCGACCATCTCTGCGTGTGACGGACGTCACGATATGAGGATATGACAAACGAACCATGCCCGCGCATAGTTAGTTCGCCGGACACTCCGCTTTGCGCATTTCGCGCGAGGCACTGGAACGCCTTAACAGCGCCCGACATTATTTCGGTACAGCACCTATGACGGACGATAGCAGCGACGAGCAGCGCCGTGAACAGTTGCACGAAGCGAAACGTACAGAATTGATTGCGCAGCGGTCGTCAAATTCGGAAGCCTACGACAAAGCGGTCCTTACGCTGTCTAGCGCCTTCCTGGGCATATCGCTAGCCTTCATCAAAGACTTCGCGGGGGACGCGCCTCTTGCGTGCTCCTGGCTATTGATTGTTTCGTGGGGAGCTTTCGGCTTTGCGATTATTGCAGCCGTCGTATCCTTTCAGGTTGGCAATAAGGCTATCGAGATTCAACTGGAGCGAGCCGAACAATACTATATTCACAGGGACGAAACAGCGCATTCAAAAACCCGAATTGCACAGTGGGTAGATTACGTGAACTGGGCCTCTGGATCTTTGTTTGTGCTTGGAGTATTTCTCAGCATTGTATTTGTGTCGATCAATCTAAACGTAGTGGAGAGCCGTTCAGTGAGCAAAATTTCAAAATCTGGCCCGACGCATGCCCATGACGCGCAGCCAATATCGAACATGACGAAAATTGAGAGGGCACAGCCAATTACGAGCATGCCGAGAGTACCCCAGGCGGCGCCCGCTCCCGCACCGGCACCAGCAAAACCTGCCGATCAGAAATAGAATCCTTGTATTACTCACTGCGAGTGCGACCATTTGTCAGATACGAGCATGAGGCATGACAGAACATAGTGATGCGATACTCTCAAAGTCGGATTTGCCGATGGTGCGCGACGAAATACTAAATCTGCACAGGATGTTCAATGAACAGGCCGCAAAGGATGGCGGCAAAATGGCATTCAAAACTGAGTACGTGGATGCGTGGTACGCCTTTCGCGATGGCCCCACCGTCAACACGGCGCGCGCGCTTTTAGACAATGCCCCGCAATTGCTGGAGTACTTCGAGATGTGTTGTCCGGGGCACGATTTTTATCAACGTGCCCGGTTTCTCAAAGATCGCGGGGTGCTACGCTAGCACCCGGTAGATCGGCCTCGATAACGGCGAGGCCAGGACGGTCGCATCATTCGGTGGGCTGTCGTCCGTCGACGGAGTAAATTCCGAACTGCACACTGCCGGGGTTACTTTCAACCGCGCCACTCACCGGCTTACGCGCGCCCGCGGCGAGAGACAAAGCCGCCGGGTTTAGGGAACTCATGTCATGCTCGCCAGAGCCGCCGAGCTTTCGGCGTGCTTCGACGCGAAATAGTCTTTGACTATTTGCGGATCTGCGTAGCGGCGATCACCGTCCAAGTATGTCGGAATCGGGAACACACCAGCGCCGATAGCGCTGCGAATCGCCCGCGGCGTTAGACCAAAAAGCGGCGCAAGTGCTCTTACCGGCATTCCGAGTGACGGTATGGATTCCGCTTTCGCGATCGTCGGAAAGAGTGCAAGGGACGCAATGAGCCGACAGTCAGCGGTCAATTTGACGAGTCGCTGACGTAACAAACTCTTAATCGTATGATCGAGCGAGAACGACTCCAGATCGATGTCCGCGGCGGCGGCGAGTTCCGCTCGTGTGTAGGCCTGTGGGTATCGCTCGATAAGGGCTTTGAGCCCCCTTTGGTACGGTCCCCATTGGTTCGCGACTATGAGGCGGTGAAGTTCGGCAATCGTCGGCGCAGTGCTTGGATGATTCGCCTTTGCGCGCCCGGACTCACGAAGCTTTATCGTCAAGTCCTCGAAATCGACGAGACCGCGCTTGCCTAGGATCTTCATCCAATCTGAAGAGTTTGCAGCGTGAGGCAAACTCGCAAGCGCTGCGACTATGGCGGCATTGTTGCGGGGCTTGCCGGTCAATGTCTCGATAAACAGACACGCGTCAATGATTCTCTGCTCAGCGTCGCATAGCGGCTTCAACTTGCCGCGCCACTTCCTCAGTCCGTCCAAGTACCGAACGGACTGAGGCAGCATCCCGGATACAAACTCTGGGCGATTCTCGATTCCTTCGCGCGAAGCCACTTTAGGACGTCGAATTGCGGCCCCTTCCAATGAAACGAGTCGGGGTCGCCCGCGTGCCATTATGCTAACGCCTGGTTTACTGCGCGCTTGTTCGCACGCATCATGTTGAGGATAACTTTCGTGTTGCTCGGCGCTGCGAGGCCCTGTCGCACAATGTCTTCGTGGTCAATGCCGTTGATAACCTGGATGTGCTGCGGCGCGTGACTGCCGCCGCCGCTATTCATTGCGTTAGCTACTTGCTGACGCGACAGGATGTGCTCGCCGTTCTGCGCGATGATCGCAGTCTCGTCGGGCTTGAGCCCCACTTGACCACCTAAGTGGAACCTGCGGGCGGCGCGAATGGTATCTGCCGGAACCCATCGGCTAGGTCCGCCTCCAGGTCCGACTCGACCGCCGCTGTGGTAGGTAACAGCGAGCGCCTCATCGAGCGCGCTGCTAGTCGCTGTTGACGAGACCGCGGAGGTTGCGCCGGTCGCCGCGGGAGTCATAAAACTCGTTAGCCCCTTGCTGATCAGCCCTGCGATACCGCCGCCCGTCGAGCCTCCTAGCGCGTTGAAAATCGCTTGCTTCGCGATCATCTCGGCGATTTTTAGCAGGAAGTCCGATGCGAACGATTTGAACGCCTGCCACGCAGAAGAGAACGCGCCGCTCAATCCCTTGCCGCCTGCGATTGCTTTGGCGAAAGCCGAGCCGACTTTCGTCAAGCCCGAAGCGATGTCATTGGCAACGTTGACCGCGGGATAGAGCGCCGCGTTGACTTGCTTCGCGCTCGCTACAATGATTTTCAGCTTCGCGATCGTGGTATCGAGCGACTTGCGTTGATCGTCAGTGAGCGTGTTCGTCGTCTGGATGAAGACGATTAAGTCCTTCGCTTGCTGAATCGTCGTAGCGTATTCATCATTGATGCCTTTGAGCTGGTTCTTCTCTTCGCTGACCGAGATCAGGCTGGCCGCTTGCTCCGCTTTGACCGCGGACATCCTCGCATTGCGCAGCTCTAGCGCCTGATTGATCGCTTCCTCTTGAGCCTTGATGTCGGCCAGGACATTAGTCGCGGGCTTCGCCTGGAGCTTCAGAAGCGCTTCGTTTAGCTGCGCCGTTACCTCTGACAGTTTGGTTTCCACGCTTGCCGGGAGCGTTGCAATGAAGTCCTGCGTCTTCTGGATCTGCGCGAGGATCTGAGGATTGCTGGTCGCCGTGATACCGGAAATATTGGCTGTCGTTTGGCGCTGACTTTGCTCGCCGTCGCCGAGCTTTCCCTTCTGATTCTGGATCAGCGTGTCGCGTTGACGCAGAAGATCGTTGACCGCTTGTAGATCCTTCTTAGCCGCTTCCTCGTTGAACTTGTCACGCGCATCAGCCAGTGTCGCTGACTTGAGCGCGTTCAACTGCGACGTCATCTGCGCGATGACCGCTTGGTTCGCGTGCGGAAAGTCCTGCTTCAGCTTGTCAATCTCGGCGTACATCGGCTTGAACGATTCGGAGAGACCCGCCAAGTAGCTCTTGACGTCGGTCGCGTCTTTCTTCAGAAGCGCGCCGCGCATTTCCGAGATTTTCGTCTGCAACGACTTCGCCGCGGTGAACAGCTCGTCATCGAGGGCTTTTTGCGATGCTAGGGCTGATGCTGCCTTCTGTTCTGGCGACATCACCGTAGGAGTGCCGCCGCTCTTGCCGCCAGCCGCGCCCGGTTGCTTGGGGGTCTTGCCTTCCGATTCCGCCATCTGCCTATCGAACTCGGCTTCCTTTGAACCGATTATTTTCGCTTGCGCCGCCTGTAGATCTGTCACGCTGCTTGGGTGAAATACCTTGGCCCACATCAGCGCCGCGGAGTTGCCTATGCGAGTGAACATCAAATCAAAAGCGCCGATCAGTAGGAGGCCGAAGGTACGCACGCCTGCAACGTTGTCGTAGAGCCACGTTCCGATGTCGTAGCCGACAAAGAATGAACCCGCGACACCCGCTAGTTTACCGAGCGTCCCCATAACTCCCGTCGCGCCCTTGGTCAGAGCTTCGACAGCCATGTTTACTTTGTAAAATCCCTCACCGAGATTTATCAGATCCTTCACAAACGACTTGCCGACGTTCAATGCCCACAGGGCCGCCAGTACTTCGAGCGCCGACTTGAGCGCGCCGATATTGGCGACGACCAGATCCAAGCCCTGCGCTACGAGCTTCGCGCCCTTCGCAAGATCGTCGGTAAACTTCTTACCGTCTGCGCTCTTGAAGAAGGTAGTCAGATCGTTGAGTGCCTTCTTGAACGCATCGAGCGCGCCGCCTTCGAGCACTTGGATCTTGAGCTGATCCCATGCGTTTTTGAATGTCATCAGCGCAGCGGTCGTGGATGCGGTTGCCGCGGGCAATTGGTCCGCGAACGACGCGCGATAATCGGCTGCGAATTTCTGCACGAATGCGGCTGTTATCTTGCCGCTCTTGAGCAAGCGATCAAATTCGTCTGTGGTGAGCGGCTTGCCGTCAAGCGTGTCGATTGACTTGCGGAAGATCGCCGCTGCTTCCGGTAGCTCCGTCGAGAGCTTACGGAACAGCTCAGTGGCGCCGACAGTATCTTTGGCGAATATCTTATCTAGCGCTTGGAACACGCTCGTTGTTTGCTCGCCGGTTAAGTTCTTGACGCGCGCCGCTTCGGCGAACGTTTCGAAGATCTGTCGCGTTGCGCTTTGATCGTAGCCCGCGCCGGTCGATGCTGCTGCAAACTTCGCGTAACTGCGCGTCAGCTCAACGTAGGACAAGCCGAGCCGATCCGCTTGCGCCTTGACGTATTCGAGCTGCTGTCCGGCGCCTTCGCCGAAGGTCTGTTCCAAAATGCTCTTGCTGCCTTCGAGATGCTCGATCGACTCGAAGCCGCTCTTGACCGCTTCGAGCGCGGCGTATAACCCTAGAAACTGCGCGCCGAGCGCGACCACGTTCGATTTGAGTTCCGCGAATAAGGAAAGCGCTTTCCCGCCTTCGGCACGAAAGAGGGAAAACGAGTTGAGTAAGTTGCCGTGCTGGACGGCTGCGCCGCTGGCTGCTGTGCCTTGTTCCTTCAATGCTTGCGTGAAGCGCTGCTCCATCGCTGAGGCTTCGGCCGTAGCTGCTGCCTGCTTCTGCTTCGTCTCCGCTGCTGCCTTGTCCACTATCGCTGCTTGCTCCGCGGCGATTTTGGCTTCCCGCTGACGCAGGGTGTACAGCTCGATCGCCTCGTTGACCTTGGCATACGCGGGCGCGGCGGCTGCGAAGGCAGAGTCTATCTTTGATTGCGAGGCGGCTAGATTGTCGAAGTCAATTCCGACTGCCGAGCCTTTGCCCTTCAGCGTTTCGAGCTGCGCTGTGAGAGCTGCCAGCTTCACGCGCTGCCGATCGGCTGCGGCTGCGGCCTTGTCCGAAGCGCTCGCCATCTTGTCCGTAGGGGCCGCTGCGTTGGAAAGCGCGACCTTCGCCGTGTCGGCGGTTGCCTGTAGCTGTTTTAAATTCTCGCTTGCCGTCGCGACTTTTGCGCTTAGCTGCTCGAAAGACTCAATGATGCTCTTGTCTGCTTGCAGACCTTTGAGGGCTTTGCCGAGCTGGCCCGCGGTTGCGGTTAGATCGGTGAGATTCTTTTCGCCTTTCTCGCCCGCGGGGACGATCGCATTGACTGCCTGGACCAGCTTATCGACAGCGGCCCCTATGTCCTGCAAAGGCTTCGACGCGAGATCGACGCCCTTAATTGTTAGGCCAATTTCTTTACTGGTAGTCATGTCGAATCGTCCTGCTATGCGGTTGCGGCGTGTTCGTGCCGTGTGTTGCGAGCGATGCGCCGAGCTTCGGCAAATTCGATTCGAGCGCGATGAAATGCGGTGCGGCCGGCGACTCTGCGCGCAACAATCTTTTGTTCGATTAAGTCGGCTTCCCGCTCGTTAAACTCGGCCTCGCCGCGCGCATTGCGCCGAGCTTCAATGATTCCGCCGCGTATCAATTCTCGTATAGTGCCCGCCGTGGCATGTACGCCGCGCGCCGTGAATCTTTCAGCCAGCGTAGTGGTGGAATAAATCATCGCGTCTCCGTCGTGCGCGCGTGTTTGTCCGCGAGGTCCTACCAACATAGCGAGATTATTTCGAACAGCAATGGGGTAACACGACGCTGCTTCCGCGCTGTAGCTACGTCATTCGGGGTGATTGCTCTGGCAATTGGTCTTTAGTTCCGGCCTGGCGTTGCACAGCTCTGAGATTCAGAGATTGAAGGTATCGAAAATATATTATGCCGCCGCTCAATTCAGAGGGCTGATACGAGCCCTCGCGAAATTTTCGAGCGTGTGCGTCGTAAGCATGCCGCAAGCGAACGCAGAGACGTGCGGGCAGGCGCGGAGAATTGGACGATCGTCAGGCGCAGGCATCGACGGCGCGAGGCGTGGCGCGACTCTATCGCGTTTTAGGACAAATGTGTGATTAGCGTCACGCGCGCCTCCCGACAATGGCACGGTTCCTCCACACTTCCAGATCGCTGCGCGCCTTATATTCGTGGCCCTTCTTGGATTCACAACATTCTCAGCGGACGAGGTATTCAATGTCTTACATTCGACAGAGCCTGACTAAGGGCGAGCAAGTAATTCTGCAGGCGCGCATTAGTTGGTGGTCGCAGTGGCCGCTACTAATCCTTGGGCTTTTGCTACTGCCTGTTATGGGCTTTGGGTTGCTGTTTTGGCTGATTGCCCTCGCTCGATACTTTACGACCGAAATGGCGATAACGAACAAGCGTGTGATTGCGAAGTTCGGCTTCATCAGTCGGCGGACGGTCGAGATCAACTTACAACGGATAGAGAGCATCCAAGTTCATCAGGGTCTCTTTGGTCGGCTTTTTAACTACGGCTCCGTTGTTGTGTCGGGCGCGGGTAATCCGCAGGCTCCAATACCAGGAATCTCCGATCCGCTCGGATTTCGACGGTCGTTCTCAGAGTCGCAGGAAAACTTTGCGCAGAGCGCGACAGTCGGAGCGTAGAGGCGCGAAACGAAAAAGGGCCGCTCAGGAGCAGCGGCCCAGAAATCGCGGGGTTGAAGAATCGCTATGCAGCTGCGACCTCCACGAAGTTAGCGTCGATCCCGACCGACCATGTACCGTCCGATCGGCACGCGCCCGCCGTGGGCGCTCCCTGGTCCGCGGTCAGCGCCTCATCCTCCATTCGGATTCGTCCGTCCTTTAAACCCGCACCCAGACAGATCAGGTAGTCGCCAAGCGCGGCATGCGCCGCACGGCTGTCGGTCGAGGCGAGGCTGAGGAACATGGTTTGCTTGATCAAGGTTGTGGCCGGGGTAATCGAATCGATTGAGACTGAGATTGAGCCATCCATAAATTTACTCCGTGTATTTCGTTTTAATTCCAGAACGCCTCCACCCTACCGGAAGCGTTATGCGCTTGCAAGAGATTGATTTATATACACTTATTGATTGTTTGGCACACTTATATAGTGTGTCGGGTGCATCATTTGCCGTAAAAACGCGGAGGCGCGTCGCCAGCGCGTAAAAGCAGGGAAAATATAGGGGGACGCGGTTCACAGCTACCGCTAGCGGTTTACCGGAAACTCCCCAAAAAAGTTTTGACGTAACCCCGACGCACAACTCATTGCGACGACGAAGATAACCAGGAAATTCGCCACGCACACACACACGAAGTACAGGAGCCGCACACACGCAGTTACAGTGGCAGCACACAGTGCATACAAGCGGACATATCTAAGTTTCTGATGTATGAAGTGCTAGCGGGCTATGGCATTTATCTCAATTTGGCATAGATCACGGCTCTGCGCCCCCGCGTGCTTCGAATCGAAGCGAATGGGACCCATTTGTACGGCAGTTCGGCGAGGCAGGGTTGCCTTGCTCAGTAGCGAACCGCAGTTACAACTGATCAATTGATGCGCGACCTGTTTGCTTACCGTGCATACGGGCAGTGCATGCGCGTGGACTGGCTGTTACGTCGGTGTTCACTCGCAGACGCAGCGAATCAGATGCTCTGACCGCCAGCGCGGCGCCTGCACAGCCGCCGATTCCGTTCCTCTGGTACGCGCATCGAACAATCTGTTCCACGCCAGAACCATATGTTTTAAGGAGTTTGGTTGATGCTTGGAACAGAGTCACAGTTGGAACGCCACTTCCGTATAGAGTATAGAGAGGTACCTACTAGCGCTAGCTAGTGCTTACAGGATCAGCCCAATACTCAATATAAATAAGTGTTCCAGTGTTCCTCTGTTCCAATAGAGTAGTAAATAACCCTATTTTTAAAGGCTTTTGGCAAGCACTCAATTTGGTACAGATTCAACGGTTCTGGAACACTTGGAACACACGTAATTCCGAAGCCTGAAGGCATTTGCTTGGTCAAAGTTCCCCCAATTCCTTTCAAGATCACCGAGGTCGGCGAGGATCATCCTTTTGTCGTCGAGGCTCTACGGCCTCGAAAGCACTTTGAGGAGTGTTGGTGCGGATCGGGGCGAAAATACAAGAAATGCCACCGAGATAGAACGCGCCAAAGCCGCCTTCCTCTTGGTCAAGTTCTCCATGAGCAGGCACAAGTATTTTGGCGAAACCGCGGTTGCATGCATCCTCGCGCGTCTAACAGCGTTTGCCAAGGACCTGTCATAGACTCGCACACAATTCAACGGAAAGGACCACTAGAGAAAATTACTAGCGCTGACAACCACGTTAGCCACTTGACGTACTCTCCCCTCGAAGACAAATTTGTGGTCGAAGAGATAGGTTGGAAAAAAGCGTCCGCCTTTCCCGGTTATTGCGGCAAACACGATTCGCAACTTTTTGAGCCGTTAGAGCGCGCGCCGTTTTCGGGGTCGCATGAACAATGTGTCTTGCAGGCATATCGCGTTATCTGCAATGAGCTTTACAAAAAGCGCGCGCTGATTGAGTCTATGGAATTTACACGCAATCTGATCGACCGGGGATTCAGTCTCGACGACCAAATTAACCACCAGCTTTCAGTCAACCAGAACATCGCCGGGCAAACCAAGTCCGTGCAAGAACTCGAACTATTGCAGCGTAAGTTCGAGGATGCCGTAATTGAGAAAGAATATGACCTCTTTTCGAGTAAGTGCTATTTCTTTACCGGAGATTTGTCACTAACGAGTTGCGGTGCTTTGCATGCTGAGTTCGATTTCAATGGGAATCGTTACTCGAACATGTGGGACTTGAGCATAGACGCGCAAATGCTGGCGCATTCCGTCATGTCGACAGATGTGGGAGGCGCCATTGTATTTATGTGGTTGGCCGAGGAGCGTGACCCGCAGTCAGTAGTGTCTAGCTTTGACGACATTAGCAACGAAGATAAAGGCGACGTTTTTGCTCAGTATTGTTTCCTCCAAGCCGAGAACACTTATTTTTCCAGAGCGTGGTGGAACGGTCTGCCTCCAGGAATACAGGAACAGCTAAAGAAATACGCGGCGGCGCTCTATTACGAAGGAGGCGCGTTTGTTCCCAACCGCAGTCGCTTAGTGAATTGGCAATTCCAACAGTGATACGCCCCGATTCCCAGTAGCTTTTGCGCCCGTATTCCGATTCCGCGGATCAAACAGCCACCCTTTACTAAGACTTCTTGGGTTCCCCGACAGTAGTCGACTTCAAGATCGAGTCTTTAAGTTTTGCGAGACGATCGGGTACGCCGAGGGCTTGTCGCTTTGCGGAAAGGAAGAACACATTCATGAGATCGTAGTGTTCATCGCCGTCATCAACGTACCATGAATCTACCGTCTTCCCGGTAAGATCTTGAAGCGCAAACGCAACGAAGCCTTCGTCAGTTCGCTCGTCGGTTCCTGCCCATACGGCGAATTTTGAGTCGTCCACCACAACTTCAACGCCGGTACTGTCGGCACGCCAGTTGACGCGCCCCTCGTCAGTCATTCCAACAAGGGCGTTGAGTAGGTCGCGATAGTCTTTAGGGATCGGCATGAAATGCTCCGGGGGCTGCGAGGCGTGTCGCCCGCGCGGTAATCTGGGTATGCACGGTGGAAACTAGATGGACAAGAGCCTCACGTTCCTCTGTCGCCAGACGGTTGGTGAGTGCAGCGGACTCAAGACGCTCATGGATTGCCTTAACTTCGGAAACAAGACGAGACCAGTTCAGGAAATCAAGGTTGCCTGGCTTCTCGATTGGATTCTGATACTTGGAAATTGCATCGCGAAGCTCAAAGGCCGCGCTAGCTGCAGGTCTGAGATGCCGATCGCGGATGAGGCTGAGCAGTTGCCGCGATCGGCCAGATATCTCCTGAATCGTGGTAATCGCGTAAATCCGTTGAATGCCCCGAACAGCTTCGTTTGCCGCATCACGAGCCGCTTCGGCAGCCAACTGTGTCCGGCGCAGTTGCCAAATCGCCAGCCCAAGTGCTGCTACTGAAAGGCTAAGCTCGGTGATCCCCATTAATTCCATAGCACCGCAGTTTAGTGGATGCGAGGGGGGTTCGGAGGACAAACCGCAATGAATGGCCGACGACGTTCGCGGACACAACACTCAAACGACCGCAAAATGCCAAAAGCTGACCCGTTTCACGGCGAGGAAACGGGGTCCGGGTTCGAAACACATCCCTTGCGGGCGAATCCCCTTGACGGTCCATAGATACCGCCGAGTCGGATTTTCGTTCGCTTTTCCCACCCCGGCATGCGACTCATAATATTGCTGACTCGCCTCGAATCCCTCTGTGTCATCCTATCCAGCGAGCCGCCGATTGCCTCAGTAAAAATCTGAGCCGCTGTCGTTTGGTTGCGCTTGGTGCCGCGCCTGTGGAAATCGTCGGGTTCCTTGCCGTCGAGCCATGCCTGGATCATCGGGCCCCAATCATCGGTTTCGACACGCTGGTTCTGTTCAATCGTCGCCGCCGCCACTAGCTCCTCGGAGTCGAGATACAGCTTCTCGCCGCAGACTTTCCAGCGATGCACGGCCTCTGCCCATATTTGATCGAGGTTCTCGCGTATCGCGTCGATGTCAATTTCTCGACCATCGCCCTTGATCGGATGAATGCGCCGATTCCCCGTAACGCTGCGAAGGTAGGTCGATTCGTTCGTTGTCCCGATCAGCGTGAATTGTCGCGGGAATACTCCCGCGTTGCGATCATACGAGAGGCGCACCCGCTCTTCGTTTCTCGAAAGAAAAGCCTTCACGGCTTCTACTTCGCTGTTGTTGTGAACCATTTCGGCAAGTTCGCCGATCCATACGCCTCTAGTTTTCTCGACAAGGTGTTTGCTATCGAGACCTAGGTGGAGATCGTCGGTGAAGTAGCCGCGCGCTAGAACCTTCGCGAGTGTTGATTTGCCTTTGCCTTCGGCGCTTTCGAGGACAATCGCGGAATCATATTTAATTCCCGGAACGTAGACTCGCGCCACCGTCGCGCAAAGGAACTTGATCGTAACTGCGCGGATGTACGCCGAGTCCTCTGCGCCAAAGTACCGGACGAAAAGTGACTCAGCGCGCGGCTCGCCGTCCCACACCAGGGAATCGAGATATTCGGTGATCGGGTGGAATCGATTTTTGTCGGCGACTAAGTCAGAGCCTTCGTGAATCAATTTGGTCGCGCAGGTCACCTTATAGACGCGCTCTAGGTAGGCTTTTATATGTATTTCGGCGGAATCTGTCCACACGTTTCCTTCGGCTTTTACCTTTGCCCGCATTCCCGGGAGCGGCCTCATTTGCATCGTTTCAGCGCGGAACTCGTTTCGAGCAATGGCCCCCTTTAGGCTCGGATCGAGATCAAAAATGACGTCGAGGTTGTAAAGGTTCGGAATTATCTTGCCTCCGTCCCCTAATCGGCATTTCTGAATGATCGCCTTCCGGATAGCCTTCTGCTCAGAACACCCGATCGGCTGCGGCTCGCCGTTAGCCTCAACCGTTCCAGCGCTCAAAGCCACACGAGCCGCCTCAAGCCCATCATCGGCAGGCACGGCGAGCCCATCTTCATCAGCCGCCGCTTCGAAGTCGTCAAAATCACCCAGGCGTTGTTCGGCTAGGGTCTGCTTTACACACTCGTCGGCAAGCGCAAAGGCGATCATCTTCTTGTAGCTGGCGCGCTCGGTTACCGGCTTTCCGTCCGCTGCTGAGTCGAGGTCGCCGAACAAATGCAACCGGCACAGATCGAAGGCGTTGACGAGTTGGCCGCTACAAGGGTCCGATTCGTGGTGACTGTAGATGAACGTGTCCTGATACACGCATACCCCGTTTTGCGTAGAGCCGCCTACAAGGCTCAGGCGATTGTCCGAGCTGCCCGCCTCATACCTGTCGGGGATGAAGGCCTCGATCGCCTCTGAGACGCTGTACGTCTGACAGAAGGCGCCAATAACGCCAGCCTTCTCTGTCGGGTCCTGGGCTTTCTTGCCACTGGCGCGCAGTGGTTCACTTTGTCTGCTTGAAACCGGCCATTCGCTCGCGTCGGTAGGATCTAGGTAGCGATTGAGCATGTCCGCGGGATCGAGGAACGCGCCAGCGTTGTGCTCGAAGACCCACTCCGCGTCCTGAGAATGCGAGGGCATGTGCATGACACGGCTAAATTGAAACGTCGTGTCGTCCCATACATCCATGTCCCAAAGCGACGCGAGAGCACGCGCTACGGGCTGATATTCGTCGGCGCTCGCCGATCGAGCCAGAGGGAAGATAATTCGCAGACGTGGCCGGTCGGACGTGTGTTTGTGCGTGCCGTGCAGAACGAACTCGTATTTACCGTAGATCGCCTTGATCTTTTCGAGGTCGCCGGTCGCGGCGTGGTCGATGTCGAGAGGTATGCAATCGCGCGCCGTAATGTTGTCCTTCTTACGAATGCCGCCCGCAAAGTGTCCCGGCACGAAATAGCCGACATCCTTGATTCGATCTTGTTCGGCCTTCGGCGCTTTTAGATATTCGCCGATCGTTTCGTTCGTGACAACGGGACTGCGGAGCTTCTCGACGAATTCGGGCCATGGCATATCGACGTTCTTAACGCGATTGCCCTTCGGCCCTGCCACGGTAAGACCTATCGCGAATTGGAGCCGACGCTTCTCGCCGCGCTCTGCGCCGTGCAAGTAAACAACTTTGGGATCGGCACTCACAATGTGCTTCCGCGCGCGTTTAGGTTCTTGAGCAGCAGCCCAAGGTCCACGGGCTTTCCGGGTTGGCGGCAGAAACCTTCGAATAAGTCCCGCAAGATCGAGTCGTGGTTCACCGCTTTCGCATATCTATTCTGATTAAATCTGTCGGCGATAGTTCTGCCCCCTGCGACTACAAACCACGTGGGAGACAACAGCCGCACGCCTGGGAGCACTTGCCAGACAATGACGCTGTGTGAGGCATTCTTCTCAGTATTCATGGTCAATAACGGCTCGCCAGCGAACGTGCTACGCAATAGATAGGCTCGCGTCGGGTGCTCCGAGAAAAAGGTAATGTCGTCTCCGCTGATCCAGGACAACGACACGAAGACGTTGGCGTCCGGGACAAGGGTCCGCACGGCGGCGTGCGCGTCGGCAATCATCCTTGCTCGCTGCGTGTGAAAATTGATTAGCGCATCGGCTTTTATCGCTACGCAATCTTCGGGTATACCTCCCGTTTCGAATGAATCAATTTCTAGTATCAGCTTCGCTGTTAGTGATGTTGCGTTCATTTCCGCGTAACTTCCGTGCCAGTGGCAACGGCGTAGGCATGAGTCATCCGAGCTATGGTCTCGGCGACACTCAAAGGCGGCTGAGGATTCCACAATTCGGGGTTTTCGGCGCGATGCTGCTCGAAGAAGTTATTTGCAGTGGCCTTGCCGGATTCCTTCGGCGCAACGGCGCGAGGGCTGGCCGACAGAACCGCCTGCGCTTCACTCTGGGTAAGTTCGGTGTTGACGGCTAAATATTGTGCGAGCTTCTCGCGGCCCGACGCTGCTGCGCAAGTCATGATTGCCCTGATGCGTTGCTTCTCTAGCGCGCGCTCTGCGGCGTAGGTCGCCTCGGCTTCCACTGGTTGCTCGGCGCTAGTCTCTTCGATTGCATGACTAGCGGACGGAGCGATCAGAAATGCACGTGATGGATAGATTAGCCCCGCGTTAATTATCTTCTGCAACGTCGAAAGGAACATGATCCGTACTCCTGATATCAAGCTAAGGCGCGGCCAGCCGCGAACTCCGATTCGAGTTCTGTGCGGACTTCGGCGCGAATGTTTTTCAGCGTGTCGATGATTGCCGAAGCGCTCATTGAAGTTTCGCAGAGCAGCGTGCGAGCAGCGCGCCCCCAATGCCCAGCAGCCGAAGGATCGAGCAGTACGGCAACGCATCGCTCGCGTTCCGCCTGGATCGGACCGACCCAAGGTTTCTGCGCCCGCTTCGGCGGACGCGCGGCGAACTGGATCACTTTATTGTTGAGGGGCATGGTTTGTGCTTTTCGTGAGGTTGGGAAAAATGGCGCCGGTTAGCTGCTGCTTGCAACCAGCAACGCCAGCGCCACTGGCTTCAACGGTTTTGTATTTCCCTGAGTTCTTCCATGTTGACGAACACGGAGGATTTTTGGCCGACTATCGGGCATGCCGGATGCCAGATTTCAGGATTTAAGCCTGCAGGAGTTTGGTTTTCGATCGCGTTCAAATCGCGCTCCTGTCTATCTCTTTTCTGGGGCGAGCCGACAATTTCCACCACGCGTAGCTGCACTAGCTTTTTTGCGGCGCTGTGAGCGATGCCGCCCATGATTGTTCCGTCAACGCGAGTGTGGCCGTTAAAAAAGGTCGTACTTATGAACCTGATAGTGCAGATCAATTCCTCTTGAGGCGTTTGCTCTATCGCTTGTGGTGCAGGCACTTCGGCTATGACCGTCTGATTGAGTTTTTGCATTTCCATATTCCTTTGATTTGGTTCGGGCTGAGTGGTTTAGTGCGAACGGGGCAGATCGCGAAAGGCGCGGGCGAAAATCACTTCTCTGATGCGCCACGGTAAGAGCTGTCGATATAGTCTCGACATCGACTGTTCAAGTCTAAATTCAGTGGCACCCCCACTGTAGAGGCTGAGAATCCGTAACAACTGGCGATTCTTGAGATTCAATGGAACGGGTATAACTACACGAGTGGCGTCGTCGAATCTTTTGACGAGAACATGGCTTGCGAAAAATCCACATTCGATAGCTATCCTTCGCTCATCGGGGGTGGCGGCTCGGATACGGTAGTCGATCGTCTTACGGGCAAAGAATCCCGCATCGGATTTGTTCGGTGCTTCCGCGACAAGCAATCTCAGAAGCTCAGACTTCCCGCCAATGCTGAATTGCAGGCGCTGTGCCCAATATTTCGGGTCATACGTTCCCGGCATGCGGCGATCGACGAGAACCGCGGTTATCACGTTCGCTCTTTTGCCTTGCTGGTCGGCAACACTTTGAAGCCACTGGCGCGTTCATAATTCCGCAAGATGCTTACCGACTTCGCGGGCAGCAATGCTTCCTGGTCTTCAGGGCTGAGCTTCGACGGCGTGGTGGCGGCTATCATTTTCTTTACGCGAGGGGACAACAACGCGTACTTTTCAGAGGCCGTGAGCAAGCCGGCCATTTGCCTGTAGGCCAGATCCATCCGCGCAATTGCGGGTGACATTGGAAGCAGATCGGCACGATCTTTTGCCGAAAGAAGAGATGGCCGGGTGTGCGCCAGGAACGTTTTGACTTCAGGCGATAGCGCTGCGTATTTATCTTCGGCAGTTAATCGACCCGTTGCCTCGCGGTGGTGGAGAGACATCCTTCGCACGTGGCTTTCTACGATCGTCGCTTGTAATTCGAGGTTGTCTCGCGCTTCAGTGAAGCTCATAGCATGGCTCCAGTGTTAAGGTGGGGATCATCCAAGAAGTGCCGTCGTCGGCTACGCTGAGCGAGCCACGGCCCGATCAGTGGGTGTTTATCGACGAGCCATGCACATGCGTCGCCCAGGACGATATCGGGCGGAGGAAGCTTTCCCGCCGCTATGTAACGGTCGACCGTCGGCCCGGACTTGCCTAGAAATTCGGCCCAGTCGGCCCGCCCAAAAACTCCAGGGGACTCGACCTGATGATTCTTTGATCGGTTCATAATGCGAAACTCCAAATATCGAAAACCTGACGCAAGATCCCATAGAAGCCCAAGCCTCATAGGGACAAATAATCCTGATTGGTGCAGAGGCCGCGCGCTGCGCGACGAACGAACGCGGGCTTACGGAGAGCGCTTTGCCGCGCGAATTTCCCGCTGGATGTGTTTGCGAATGGCGTGCGGTTCCTCGGGGTAGGTAGGCCACACGTGTCGGGTCAGTGCTGGATGAGCCATTGCAACTCGATCTATCGCCAAATTCAAAACGCCTGCGCCCGTCCGCTGGTTCTCCACAAGCACATGTGCGGCGAAGGAGTCCTTTGCCGCCACGCCCTTGCCGGGTCCGCGATGTCCGCGCCCCTTTTTCGCCGGGACATACGCCGCACAAAGCTTTTGCCACACATAAAGGGCCGCGCCTGCTTCGTATTCCTGCGCCTCGTCGCCCATCTTCCACATGTCGGCCCATCTCTCGTCGCGCCATGTGACTACAGATTTCGCCCACGGTGATTCGGCGGGTAACGTCATGTGCAAACCGTCTCGATCGATCTTGATTGCGGCAATGGGGTTTGCCGATTCGGTGTTGAAACCTATGTATTGACTTTGCGCCGAGTAGAGCGGTAGCAACCAGCCCACATGAGGGAGGCCGATCAGCTCAAAGTGAACCGGTGACGCAAGCGACGCTAGATCATCCAGCGACGGAGCAGCGGCAAACCTGCCGGTCTGCGGACTGACCGAGTGGTTCACGGCTGCACCATTCATGGACAGGCTTCAACGTCAGCCTGTCGCCGCCGCGGAGCGCTGAACAACTGCGGGATCATTACGACACAGTGCCTTGCGCCGTCTCAGCTTCGAGCGCCTTGACGCAATCCATGATCGCTTCGTCGGATACTCGCCGGGCGCGGCCTACTTTGTAACTGCGAAGCTTGCCGCTGCTGATCAGATCGTATAGCGTCGGTCGGCTGATGCCGATCTTTGCGCACGCGTATTCCACGCTCTGCGGTTTCGGTGAATTACTTCGTGTGCTGCTCATTTCCAATTGCTCCGTGTGACTACCTCAGGAGAGGCTATACGGAAGCTTGAAATGTGCCTACCGAAAGAAAATGTCCCCAACAGCTAGATCAGTAAGTATCAGTAAGTATCTGTATTGATCGGTATCAATCAGCAATTATGCGGGACCGGCTCACGAAATCTTAATGTTGCTCGGGGGCTCTACGCTGGCCTTCGACTTGCCGCGCGATGCTCGGAACTTGGGAAGTTTGTCCTGCAGCTCTACCGCCACGACAGAATCGAGCAGATGCGCGTAATGCCGACGCGTCATGCGAGTGTCTTTGTGTCCGAGCGCTGTTGCGATGATTGCATCCCCTGCGCCCGCGTTGGCAAGCAGGCTGCCATATGTTCTTCGCAAGTCGTAGAACACCGCTCTCGGCACGATCTTTGCGGCAGTGACAGCGGGTGCCATAGCGCGCCGTATCTGCATCGGCGTCCATGCCTTGGCTTCGGGGTTAGGCAACATGAGATCGCCTGGTGCGCGACCTTTGGCTAGCTTTTTGAAATGTGCCTGACCGGCAAGCGTCAATGGCACGTGTCGGAGTTTCCCCTTACCGGCAGTCACCTCAAGCCGAGTGTCTTTGAAATTTCCGGCCGTCAACCGAGTCAGCTCGCCCGGACGCAGCCCGGTAAGAAGCGTCGCCTGAGCTAGATTGCGAAAGGGGAGGGGGCACACTCCTAGGAGCTTGTTGCATTCCGCCACGGACAAGAATCGCGTCCGCGCCTGGTCCACATCAGAGAATGGCTTGATCCGGCGCCATGCGAGATCGGCGTCCACCCGCCCGCTGTTGAAAGCAAGGTTTAGCGCAGCCTTGCATGTGGTCCATTTACGGTTGACGGAAGCCTGCGAGGCTCGCAACTTTTCCCTGCGTTGGGCTTCAGTCATGTCCGGATCGACTGATGGCTGGTTTACCAGACTGTCGCGCCAGCGTTGCAGCTCACTTGTGCTCAAGTCGCTGATCTGATCGGTACCGAACTTCTCAACGAACCCCTTTAGCGTGCCCTCATCGTTTTTGATCCCTATGAGGCTGCGACCGCGGGCGCGGCGATGTGTCAGATAGTCATCGACGCATTGCTGCACGTTGTATCTGGCCGCGTATGCCTCAGCGCGTGCAGGCTCCGCTACGGCGAGCTTCAGCACATCGGGCCATGACAGCACTCGGACGCCATCAGCGGCGATCGTATCGTCTGCCTGTCCGATCTGGCGTGTGTTATAGCCCTTGCCGTTGAACCGGCGCAGGTACCAGGAGGTGGCCGTCTCGCCCTTGCGGTAGCCTATCGCAGTGCCTTTCTCGATATCCACGAAGTAGGGCATATGGCGTGCGGCGAGCTTTTTGCGCTGTTCGCGCGAGTCGAGGCGGATGGCCTTCATGGTGATTACCCCTGTTCGGTTATGTAAGTTTACGTAAGTCCCGCTATTTACGGCAGTTTATACAGGATCACGCTTAGACGCAAAGCTCGGTAAAAATAGTCTTTTCCGCTTACGACGGCTAACGGGGGCTTATAAAAATACCCCCTTTCACGGTGAGAACCGGGGTTCGAATCCCCGTGGGGACGCCAATTTTAAACGGTCTGTACAGGGCACACACACGCTGACGGCGCCGGTGGATGATTCCACCGGTCGTGGTGCCTGCCCTTCACGAGCCTGGTTGCAAGTAGGTGTTGAACCAGTTGACGAGCCGGGACATCACATCGCCTTGGTCAGCGCGCTTGAAGAAGAAATGGCCCTCGTCGGGGTAGACGACGAATTCAGTCTTCACACCGAGGCGCCGCAGCGCGTTCCAGTATTCGTAGGACTGTGTTATCGGTACCTCCGCATCACGATCGCCGCCGACGATCAGAGTTGGCGCAGTCACGTGCTTGATGAACGTCATGGGAGAGCTGCGCTCGTAGACTTTCGGATCCTCGTACACCGAACTGCCGAAATAGGGCAGCATCCAAGTATCGATGTTGTTCGTGCCGTAATAGCTCAACCAATCCGACAGTCCTGCGCCCGCAACCGCCGCCTTGAAGCGATCGGTTTGGGTCAGTGCCCACATCGTCATGTAGCCGCCGTAGCTCCAGCCGGTGATGCCGACCCGTTGCGGGTCGATCGGGGCGGTCTTCAGCACGGTGTCGAGGCCGTTCAGGATATCGCGCAGGTCGCCGTAGCCGAAGTCCTTGATATTCGCTTCAGTGAATGCCGCGCCTTGGCCGTAGCTGCCGCGTGGATTGGGCATGAACACGAAGTAGCCCTGGCTCGCAAGCGCCGCGTCGAACGACTCCGCGCTCGCCGGAAAGAGCGGATAATGTGCGTAGGCGGGGCCGCCGTGCGCAACCACGACGAGCGGGTACTTCTTCCCCGGCACGATCGACGGTGGTTCGATCAGCATGCCTTGTACGCTGAAACGATCGCTCTTCCAGAACAGATTTTTCGCATTCCCCGTGATCGGATGCACGCCGGCGTTGATCTTCGTGATCGGCTTCCACTTGCCGGGCGCTCCCGTCTCAATTTCGGGGGGCGAGGTATAGGATTGCCGGATGACGGCCGAGAAGGCTGCGTCTTTCGACAGTGAGATGCCTGCATCGCCCGGTGCAAAGCCGAGCAGGCTGTTAGCCCAGATCATCTGAGGAGCACGCCAGATCTCGTGCTGCGATTTCGAATCGATATTAATGGCCGCAAGCACTTCTTCTCCAGCGGCAAATTCGGTCACGATCAACTGTTTGCTCGAGCCATTCCAGGTGATGGTATTCACGGAGGCGGGCAGGTTCGGTGTCACGTTGATGGGCGTTCCGCCGCCGCCCGGTATCCAATAAACGTCGCCTCCCGTAATGCCCTCGTCGCTCATGATGCCGCTGATGTACGCGATGCGGGAGCCATCTCCAGACCAGCGCGGCGAGGCGATCTGCAGGCGAGGTTTCAATAGAGTAGTGATGGATCCATTCTGAGCGTCCAGCAGATCGAGTTCGGCAATCCACCAATTGTCATCGCCAGAGCCGCGCGCCGCGGTCACGGCGAAGTGAGTGCCGTCGGGCGACCAATCGTACTCATAGATGTTCAGGTCGGCGGGGCCCAGCAGAGTCGGTTCGCCGCCATGGGCAGGCACCACCGCCAGCCGCTGCTCGTACACGGTCGATGACAGTACGCCCGCATCGCGAGTGAGGGGATTGAGAGGCCCCGGCGTTTTCGGTGCGCCTTCCGAGTATAGAAAAGCGATCCGCTTGCCGTCAGGTGACCAGCGCGCGGTGTCGAGCGGCCCGTGCGCGCTGGTGATGGTTTTCGCGTTACGACCGTCAATCGAGGCGATTGCGAGTTGAGTTTGCTCCTGCGCGTCAGTCGTGACAAACACGATCTGCTTACCGTCAGGAGACCAAGCAGCGCCGTGCTCGTCGCACACGGAACCGGGGCAGGCGGTCAATCGAAGCGCGCCGGATCCATCTTTCGCATTGACAATCCAAAGGGCTGATACATCGATCTCAGCATCGTCACGTTTGCCGCTCACCACGTTTCCGTAGATAAGGTGTTTCCCGTCAGGCGAAATGGCGACTTCGCCGACCGGATGCACTGAGTTCAGCGCCCTCAGCAACTGTGGTATGGACAATGATTGCGCCGAAGCGGGTTCAACGTGAGCGCAGAGAAGCAGTAGGCCCAGAACGCTGCATGCCTGTATCGATTGTTTTTTCATGGAATTCTTATGGTACCGCCGTTTCGGCTTCATCCCTATTGTCGATGGTCGTAATCAAAATGCAAGACTTAGCCTCTGTATGCCGTCAAGGCTCGCCGCTGCGCGAATCGCCATGAACCCTTATGAAAAGCTCGAAGGTCAATTTGAAGCGTAAGCCCGCCCGTATCTTGAAACGGGCGCCTGCTAGACAGGCGGCGACCACTCGGGTCGGCGTTGGCGATAGCGCTGCTCGAGAGCCAAAGCCGCGTCACCACCAGCAGTCAAATTCCGGACATGGCAAGCGCACGATGGTGGGGTTTTTGGCTTGTATGGCATTTACGGGCGTTAAGTTGGAGTACCCGTGGGGACGCCAATTTTAAACGGGTCTAGGGACATGACGGGGTGTCGGCCTCCGCGCTCGGTCGAGCCGCCGTCTATCGAATACATTGTCAATGCGTCAGCCCATAAATCTCGAACTCCCCGGGGGTGCTGGTCGAGTTGTCCTCGCCTCCGATATTGTTGCCGCGAGTGCCCACGTAGACCCTGCCATTGGCGATCGTCGGCACCGAGAACTTCACGGCGTTGCCGGCCGTGTCGGTACTGACCATGCCGCTGTTCCACAGCTCGGTGCCGAGTTTGGTTGCATCGTAGGCGTGGAGTACGGCGGGTCCGCACGATGATGACTCAGTCGTGCAGTAGCCGTGGGTGTCGAGCGCCCACACCACGCCATTGGTGGTCGCCGACGCGGACACCGAGGGGGTGGCACCGGGGAAACCATAGGTGTGGGTGGAGGAGGACGCCGGATTGAAGTGCACAGTTGCGAGGTCCAATTGATAGGCTGCCAGCGGGCCGCCGACGCCGGCTACGAATAAATAATTGTTCCAGATCGCCGAAGTCGAAAAAATGCCGTGACCCAACGCGATGGTTTGCACCGCAGCGCTGTCGCCGAACCCGCCCAACAAGTCGCGATTGAGCACGTAGAGTGTGCCGTCCTTCCCGCCGCAGACCAGAGCATGCGTCACGGTGTTGCCCGCGGGAAGATCCGCAAGGACTGCCGCGCCGCCGGAACCGAAATCGCGATCGCCCTGAACGTCATCCAGTTCATCTGAGGGCGTGAAGTATTGGGTGACATGAAGCGCCGTGTTGAGTTGCAACAGCGAGTCACCATAATCGTTGTTCGGTGCGGTACTGTTGCCGGCATCGAAGTCGCCGTTGCCTGTGAGTACATACAGCTGATTCAAGCCGTCGACCGCCGGTGCGCCGCCGCTCATCCAGATGCCGCCCCTCTGGACGTTGGGCGCGCTGTTGAACGCGGCGGCCTGCGTCAGCGCGGTTTCGTTGTAGCCCATGATCCAGCCGTACCAAGGCGAGATGTCCTCATTCGAGCCCCACGCGATGTAAACGGTGCCATTGACGAGCGCGAGGCCAGAGCGTTGAGCCTGTTGCTTGGCGTTGAAGGCGACCGTGCTGCCACCGTCGCCCGTGCCGGGGTAAGTTGCCGCAATGATCACCGGCGATCCGGTCTTTTCCTTCCCCGTCGTGATATCGATCGCGTGCAGCCGCTGGTAGAACGTGGTCTGCGCGGCATTGATGGACTTGGAAACGACATACAGAATGCAGCTGGAGGCATCGATCACCGGTGTACCGCTGACGCCGATTTCCGGCTGAATGAGGACAAAACCGGCACCAAGCGACTTGCTCTGAACCGAAGTTTCGCCGTTCGATCCGCCATGAGCGACGTCGATCAAACTGATCGACCACAGCAGCGTGCAAGAATTGGAATCGCCGTCGAAGGCGAACAGGCTATCGTGCTGCGTCGTCACGAAGAGCACATTGTGCTTTACCCCGCTCAACGTAACATTGGCAACCCAAAGCGGCTGAGCGTAGATGGCCCCATCGACGGCGCAGGATGCCAGCTTCCCGAAGCTGGTGGTATTCACGTTGCCGGGGGTGAGTGCGTATTCCTGGGTATTCGCACCGTCTCGGGCGGGATCGTTATGGTAAGTGTAGACGCCGGCCAAATCCGTGACCGCCGCAATCGCGCTCGCGGTTTGCGTCGAATTGACCACGCTGGTGGCAAGGATGGTGTGCCTTCCCGCGGCTCCCGCGGTGTAAAGACCTGTCGTACTGATGAGGCCGACCGTACTGTTGCCGTTGGCGATGCCATCGACGCTCCAAGTGGCGGCTCCGCCGCCGGGAACCGTCGCGATGAATTGCTGAGTTCGCGCGAGCGTGATGGCCGCGGTCTGAGGAGAGATGGTGACGTTGGCAACCGTGAGCGTGGCGGTAGCGGTGCTGCTGGCGCCCCCGGCGCCGCTGCACGTCAACGAATACGAGGTAGTCGTGCTGACGTCACCGGTGCTTTGCGTACCGCTGACCGGCAGCGGGCCCGTCCACCCACCAGAAGCCGTGCACGACGTGGCGTTGCTGGAACTCCAGGACAGTGTCGCGGCGCCTTCCGGCGCAATGACCGAGGAACTCAACGTCAACGTCGCGGTTGGTATGACATTCACGACAGCGCTCGCCAGTGAAGTGCCGCCGGTGCCGCTGCAACTCAGCGAGTATGAGGTCGGGGTAGCTACAGCGCCCGTGCTTTGGCTGCCGTTGAGGCCAACCGAACCACTCCAGGCGCCGCCAGCGGTACACGTCGTGGTGTTGCTCGAGGTCCATGTCAATGTGGAGCGGCCGCCCGCGGCAACCACGGGTGGCGATGCCGTTAACGTGACCGTCGGCACGGGCAGGATGGTGACAGTGGCAACCAGGGGTGCGGCGACGCCGCCGGGTCCTGCACAGGAGAGCGAGTACGCGGTGGCCACCGTCAACGGGCCCGTGCTGTGGCTACCACTGGCAGCGAGCGAGCCGCTCCAGCCGCCGGAGGCACTGCACGAGGTGGCATTGGTCGAACTCCATGTCAGCTCGGAGGCATTCCCAGAAGCGACGGCGGTTGGCGTCGCCGCGAGCGTAGCGGTCGGTACGGGAATTGACGCGACCGTCGCGGTTGCCGGTGGCGTGACTCCTCCCAGGCCTGTGCACACAATCGAGTACACGGTCGTCGCCACGATCGGACCCGTGCTCTGAGTGCCGCTCGCGGCGACTGTGCCGCTCCAGCCGCCGTATGCCATACACGAGTCGGCATTGGCCGATGTCCACGTCAAGGTGGAAGCACCACCGGAGGCAACGGCTGTTGGAGTGGCCGTCAGCGCAACGATTGGCAGCTGGTTTACGATGACCGGCGCGGTCGCTGCCGCACTACTGCCACCCGGCCCCGTGCAGGTCAAAGAAAAAATCGCGTTTGCCGTCAACGCACCCGTGTTCTGCGTGCCGCTACTCGCCAGCGTTCCGCTCCAGTCGCCGGACGCGGCGCATGAAGTTGCGTGGGCTGAACTCCAGGTGAGCCTGGACGTGCTTCCGGCAGCGACGACGGTCGGATTCGCGGCCAGCTGCACCGTGGGCAGCGCATTGACGGTTATCGTGATGGTTGCCGGCGGACTTGTGCCGCCCGGGCCGATGCAGGTCAGCGAAAAACTTGCGTCGTCGCTGAGTGCGCCCGTACTCTGCGTACCGCTCACACCGAGTGCCCCATTCCATCCGCCCGAGGCGCTGCAGGAGGTCGCATTGGTCGAGGTCCATGTCAGCGTCGCGGAATCGCCGGCGTCGACCGTCATCGACGACGCGGTCAGCGCAACGCTGGGCAGCGGACCGGGCACAACGGCACCACCGCAGGCGGCGAGCAGCAGCGCAGACACTGAACTTAACAACCAAGATGGATAGCGCACGGCATCCCAAGCTTAGTTTTTGTTGGTATCAGTTTGAGGTGGCCGGTCTGTCAACAGGCTTGGTTTATTATGAACAAACTAGATTCATGCGTCGGTGCGGTAGCGTACATATAGATCGGCAACAGGGCATGCGAGTCAAGCGGGTAATCGTCGCCCGCGTGTGCCTTCGTCAGCAGCCGTAAATGCACACCGTTCAGTGCCGTTGGGCTGGCTCTTCACTGGCATTCAATTGATTGCTCGGCAATAACCTGAATCTTCGCCGCTCTTTGCGACCAATCAAGCGAAAATGCTTGGCGCCCGTGAGGCCGGGACCCGCAGCGATGGCCTTGGCGACATCGGGATAGAGCCTCGAATAATACGCCTCATCGAAGAGCGCGGATTGATCAACGGGATCTCGCCAGCCCTCGCGGGCAAACGCACGGATGACGTGCGGAACGTGGGCGCACTGCGGAGCGTCTATCACGAACTCGTGAGTGCCATCGACGAACTCGAGGCGGATCGACGGCGACAACTGGTAGTTCTCCGTGACATCGACGCCTCCGTAAGGATCATGAATGCCCTGGATGATGAGCGTCGGCGTTGTAAGCGTCGCGAGATGCGCAAAACGCCCGGGCTCCAGTACATGCTTGGGGTTTCTGAATGGATACGCCACGCAGATGACTGCAGTGACCGGCCGCCTCGAGGCAAAGAGGGCCATGACCCTCGCTCCGGAGGACCTACCGATGAGGACGATGTCCGTACCGGCGGTTATCGACGAGACGGCGCGTTCCAGGACGGCCAATCGCGATTCCAAGGACCAATCCAGCCCCGCCTTGGCGGCGGAATCGCGCAAGTCCTGATGCGAGACAAGCATCACTTGATCCGCGGTCAATAGGGGTCGCAGGGCGTCCTCCAAGCCGCGGTCGGCGGGGAAGGAGTCGCCGCCCAGATAAAATACCGATGTTGGCATGGCAGGCAAGACTCCCCGATGGATTGGGTGACGCCGCGACATCGCCGGCCGCACACGGTGCGAGGCTTAAGCGCAATGTCCAGCATACGGCGCGTAAGGACGATACAGAAGCCTTGCCCAAGGATTAGCGGATTGCCTGCCCGAATTTGCCGAGATCGCGGGTGTGTTTGCACGCCAAACGGGGCAGGCTAGGCTTGCGACCCGGACTGTACGGGTCATCGAAGCCGAAGCACCCAATGATTGGGTGCTTCGCGAATCAAGCGGTTAATCGTCGCCAGTTTAAGTCGTTTTTACGGGGGTTAAGTAGGAGTACCCGTGGGGACGCCAATTTAGGCGCAGCCTATCCGTGCGGCTCGCTGATTCAGAACGGCGCCCGCCAAGTCAGTCCGTCGAAGCGGCTGTAGTCGCGATCCGTAGTGATCCATTCGCATCCGAATTCTATCGCGAGCGCCGCGAACCAAGCATCCTGAGCAATATTCCCCTTAGATTCGGATTTCTGACAAATGGTTTCGAATATCTCCCAATGCCGGTCACCAGGCACGATGACAGTCGCATTGGGTTGCTGTAACAGCGCGCTGCAGAATTGGAAAACATCAGTCAACGAGCTCGGAATCTTGAATATGCGCGGATGCGTGCATATCCGAACCACACTGGCCAGGACCTGCGGAGCGATGCCATAGGCGGACGGACCGTTGATCACCGATTCGAGCCACGACTTGAACAACGGGTGATTGTCGGAGTCAGAACGGAAGGCGTAGATCAGAACGTTGACGTCGCAGAGGATCAATCGCGGCCGTCCAAACGGTCGAGGAGACCGGCGCTGTCGTTTAGGTCCACTCCCGCCCGAATGCCGCCTCCGGCCCGGCATTCGGGGAGCTTTATGGCCGAACGCTCCGCCCGCTTCAGCGGACGGCGCAGCGCGAGTTGTAGTCCTTGCTCGATGAGGGACGTCAGCGTTACGCCGCGCCGCTCAGCCTCTTGCCGTGCACGCTCCAGGAGGCTTTCTTCAAGTCTAACGGTGGTCCTCATATGTCAGAGCATACTCACAGTATGTCTATATGTCAAAAATTATGCCGTGTTTGGCGGCGCGACTACGCTCGAGAATAGTGGTGCCACCAAAAAAAATGGCAGACTCGGATCAAATCGAGATCGCAAGACCATGCCGCAATGAATTTACCTGGTTGGTTCGCTAAAACGAAACAACCAGAACCGCCAGAAGGGTCATTGTCGCCAATCTGATCCGATTGATTCATTTGGCTCCAGTAACGTAGGCTGCTCAATATGCACGCCATATCAAATATTACACGGACTATGCACACAAATGAGTACCCTAAAACGCGCGTTCCTCGAGACGGGGATTGCCCGCAGCTTTCTCGGACTGTTGGGACGACGGGACTCAGGGCGACGGCTGTTGAACATCATGGATCGTCCACGTGGCGTGTACACCAGTTTTGAGGAGGCCGCTCTGGCGGCTAAAACGGCTCGGTCCGGGGGCCACGAACATCCCGACCCGATCGCCGCTCATCAGGCCTCGTCAGATACGTTGAGACCAAGTGATTATGCGGTGCTCCACTGGCTGCGAGGAATCGGCGCACCGCTGCGAATATTCGACTTCGGCGGCAACGTCGGTAATCTCTACTATAGCTATAAGTCCTATCTGACAAATCCTGAAACGGTGAACTGGACTGTTTATGATCTGCCGGCAGTGCTTGAGGCGGGCCGAATTCTTGCTGCTGAGCGTGCTGCGCTGAACCTATCCTTTGTCGATCAGCTGAAACTTGATCCTCGGACTAACGTAGTGCTGATTTCGGGAGCGTTTCACTATTGGGAGAAGAGTGTTGAAGTCTTGCTGGATGAATTGGGAGTCAAACCACCTCACCTGTTTATCAACCGTAGCCCGATGCACGATCGTCAGCAAACTTTCACGACCGTGCAGTTGCACCCCCGCTTTGCAGTCCCGTGCATAGTCCACAATAGCAACGAGGTGATCGCGGCATTCGAAGTGCTTGGCTATGAACTCGTCGACCGCTGGCCTGTGCTCGAGCTTTCGCTCTACTTACCGCTCTTTCCCGACTGGTCGATTCCCAGCTATACCGGGTTTTACTTTCGTCGTCGTGCCACGACCAAGAGCGAATCCCGACACCATGCCTGAGCCGCGGTATGTGGCAATGGATGGATCAACTGGGGGCCATGACGAAAGGACGTTGGGCGTGCGTTATTGTCTTCGGCGGAATCGATGCTCCCTGCACAGCGCAACCATCAAACCCGCGCTTTGATCAACGCCGCAAGGCTACCGACGTTTTCCAATTTGCCGATTTCAGAGGTGGAAAATTTCACTTTGAAGGCCTTTTCCACGGTCATCATTAAGCGGATGTGGGTAA
>Ga0193728_1000131_pt1 | contig 31772 bp, 42 predicted proteins | sample U1c1metaG_FD_143037 | JGI IMG/M metagenome (GOLD analysis project Ga0193728, IMG submission 143037) | Soil microbial communities from a riparian zone of the East river system, Colorado, United States - U1c1 | ecosystem: Environmental > Terrestrial > Soil > Riparian zone | place: USA: East River... | reverse complement strand
GTGAATTTCCCCCTCCTGAAAATTCCTGGGTTTCATGATCAACTTTTGCCGTCACGCTGCGTGACGTAGCCCGGTACTGTGAATCATGCACTGCTTCAGTGGTGTACAGTGGGAGCATGACAAGAAAGACATGGCACACATGGACCAGGTTCACCGGCCGGCGCACACAGAAGGGCCATTCCGTGGTGGAGGTCTCGTATGCAGACCAGCTAACCGCCAAGCTGGCGGAGGCGGACCAGCTCAATGCCGAGCTGACGAAGGCCAAGGCCTCGCTGGCCGAGCTGGCGAAGATCAGCGAGGCGCTCGTCGGGCTGGCGAAGGAGGCCGGGGCGTGACGGTCAGGACAGAGGTGCGGCTCCCGGATGAGCTGCACGCCAGGCTCACCGTGCGGGCCGAGACCGAGTTGCGCTCGATGAACTCGATGATGCTCATCGCGATGCGGTTCGGGCTGGACGAGATGGAGCGCCGCGAGAACCGCGGCCACGACAACGCGAAGGACGCATGATCATGGGAACCCGCTACTACCACACTAGTAAAACCGCCTCCGGCCGGACGGTCCGCACCAGCAACGGGCCGGGCACCGAGATGCTCCGAGTCGCCTTCCAGGCGACCGGCGTGATGCTCATGCTCGCCGTGGCCCTCGTCTGCCTCGTTGTCGCGGGGCTGGCCTGGATTGTCACCTGGGGCCACTGGGATGGTGCACCCCGCCTCGCCGGTGTTGCCTGCGGCATCGCAAGCGCGGCCACCACAAGTAGGAATGCATGAAAATGATCAAGATGACCGGCCTGGTTGTGGCCTCGATGCTGGCAGTTGCGGGCCTGATGGCGTCTGGATGCGGCTCAACTGCCCCTCCGGTGCCCGCAGTTAGCCGCGCTGCCGCCGCGACGCCTGTAGTGCGACCGGCTGTGACCGTGGTCCGCACTGTCACAGCGAGCCCGTCTCCCCGGCGCCATCATCACCAGTCCCGGCCGGTGGCGCAGCCAGCAGCACTGCCCGTGCCGGCGCCGGTGAACTCCGAGGCCGTGGTGGACCAGTTCTACCAGGACATCACTAACCACGACTACGCAGCAGCGTGGGCGCTGGGCGGTGACAACATCGGCGGGATGCCCTACGCCCAGTGGGTGGCCGGCTACGCCACCACGGCCAGTATCAGCCTCGGCACGGATGCGACCTGGAACGGCCCGACCGTGAACGCGGAGCTGGTCGCGCTCCAGGATGACGGCACCGTCCGCACCTACCAGGGCACGTACACCGTCACCAGCGGCGTCATCACCGCCGCGAACATCGTCCAGGCCAGCTGAGATGTTACTGGCTAGTAGGCCATGAATCTGACCCGGGACTTCTTCGCGGGCTCCTGGGTGAGCGCCACATAGATGGCACCCGCGGCGGCGTAGGCAGCATCGACATGGCCTACGCCGCCCCGGCGCGTGAACCGCCAGCCGTCCCCGCTGGGCAGCTTCTGGGCCCCGGAGACATGCGCGTCGAGCAGAGCCTCCGCGCCGTGCACGATCTTCCTCGCTGAGACCAGGTCCGCCAGCCCCTGGCACGCCTCGGCGACCTTCATCCCGGTGATCTCCAGCGAGCCGGCCCGGGGGCGCAGCATCGGCGCGAAGGCGGCGCCAGGGCCGGTGGGATACCAGGCGATGGACACCGGCCTGATCCGGTCGAGCAGCTCCGGCATCTCGTCGCGGGCCTGGTCGGTGCTCGTCCAGGCCCGCACGACCTCAACCCGGGTCCGGCCGTCGTCCAGCTGGGCTGCGGCAGCCAGGGTGGCATGGGCGCCGTCTGGGGCGATGTCGAAGGCGCAGCTGACCCGGCCTTTCAGGCCCTCCAGCGAGCCGGAGGGGTCCGCGCACGCCTTCCAGGCGTTGTAGTCGACGGCGCCATCTATCTGGTCCACCTTCTGGCACAGCACCTCGGTGCGGAACACGCCAGGAGGGTCGGTGCCGAGCGCTGACCGGATCGCAGCGTGCGAAACGGTGTGCCCGAGTCCCGGGTTGGCCTGCGCCCAGGCGACCTCGTCGTCCAGCTCGCATCCGTCTGCTGCGGACCACTCCAGCAGGCAGATGGACGGGTCGCGTCCGGACAGCGCGGCATCCCGCAGCTGGTTGAGCACCACGCTCTCGTCGTCGCCGGCGTTGCTCATGCACCAGATCTGGGAGTTGTGCCGGGCCATCGTCGTCTTGGACAGCGCAGACCAGGCATCCCAGGACCGCTGCTCACGCAGCTCATCGATGTTCAGCTCGTCGATGGAGAGCCCACGCCCGGCCTTGCGGTTCGAGGCGGCGATCTTGTACCTGGACCCGTTGCTGAGCATGAACTGCTCGTCGCCGTTGACGTTGCGGACCTTGGCCAGCTCGTTCTTCAGGTCCGGGCAGGCCAGGATGGTCTCCTGGGCGTAGTTCCACTGCTCCCGGGCCAGCGAGACGTCCTGGGCGCAGCCGAGGATGAAGCTCCGCGGCTCCATGTAGAGGCGCCAGAGGCTCACAGTGCGCTTGAGCTGGCTCTTGCCGTTCTGCCGGGCAACCAGGATGAGAATGACCCGGAACCGGTAGCTGCCATCGGTGAGCAGCTCCATGGCGCGGATCACCGCGTGCTTCTGCCAGGGCAGCAGTGGCTCGCCGGCCAGTTCGGCGAAGTCGATGATCTCGTAGCCGCGGGAAGTCTTCCGGCTCAGCGGCCGGAGCGGCTCGGTGAACAGCCGGGGCTCGACCTTCCCGGTGATCTTGTGAAGCCTGGCCCACTCGGCAGGGAAGCGCTCCTGGAGGTGTCCATCACAGACGCGCTGGGCAACTGCCGGCTCATCGCAGTCCCGTAGCCGGCAGGGCGCCTTACGCGCGACGCGCGGACCGGAGCGCGGCGAGCTGGCCGGTGCCACTGAACTGCTTCCCTTCCTTGACCTTGGACCGGGCAACCGGGGTGGCCCCGAGGGATTCCAGGGCTTCATGCAGGAGCGGCGCGATCCAGCGCATACCCCATTCCGGGTTGGCGCAGTCGTCAATCACGGACGCATAGCGACGCGCTAGGGCAGCAATTGCCTGATCACGGTCCTGCAATTCCAGTGCTGCTATCGCTGCGTTCACGCAGGGCAGCAGAAGCTCGTCAGCGTCGCGCAAACTCCGAGTTGCCATATGCAGCTCCGTCGGCCACACTTCAGGTAGATCGCTAGCCGGCTAACGATCTCTTTCCTGAATGTTAACCGCTCGGAGTGATGAGTGGCAGTCACGGCGATTCCCAGGACCCACGGCTCCGGTTTCGGCCAGAGGCTCTCTCAGTGGTCCGCAGGAATCGCCAGTGCCAGTGTCCGCACCGGCCGGAAAGTCATCGAGCCGCACCGGGCTGCACTCCGGAACCTCGCCTCGATCCCGCTCACTGTCCTTGGTGCCGGGTGCGTTGACGTAGGCATCTTCACGGCGAACTCAGTAGCCGGCTGGATCTGCACCGGGCTCTCGCTGATCCTCGTTGAGCACGTCATTGCGGACGAGAAGTGAAAAGCGCACTGCGGCGGCTGCGCAATGCCGGGAACCCTCCGGTGCCGATGGCGGCGTCCCAGTTCCACAGCCTCAGCTATCTCACGTCCAGCGTCGCGGGCTCCGAAAACCTCATGCACGCCTACAGCGTGATGGGCACCGTCTACTCCTGCGTTTCCCTGTACGCCGAATCCTGCTCCCGGGTCGAGTGGCACCTGTTCCGCAAGCAGCCGAAGGATGCACGGGTCCGCTACACCACGAACGACAACCCGGTGGACCAGCGCACCGAAGTGGTCCAGCATGCCGCGCTGTCGCTGGTCAACAAGCCGAACGACTTCTACACGCGGACCCGGCTGTTCGAGGCCGACCAGATGTACCTGGACCTGACCGGCGAGTCCTACTGGGTCCTGGGCCGCGACGGTGGCGTGAACTTCCCGACCAGTATCTGGCCGGTGCGCCCCGACCGGATGGAACCGGTACCGGACCCGGAGAACTACATCAAGGGCTGGATTTACACCAGTCCTGATGGGCTGGAGAAGATCCCCCTGGCGCCTGATGAGGTCATTCAGGTCGTCTACCCGAACCCGCTGGACCCGATGCACGGGCTGGGCCCCGTCCAGTCCGTCCTCGTGGACGTTGACGCCTCGAAGTACAGCGCCAACTGGAACCGGAACTTCTTCATCAACTCCGCGCGCCCGGACGGCATCATCACCGTCCCCGACTCATGGGACGACACCGAATACGAGAACTTCTCGAACCGCTGGCGTGAAGCGCACCGGGGTGTGGCCCGCGCTCACCGGGTGGCAATCCTGGAGAACGGCGCCACCTGGCAGCCGAACCAGATGTCGGTCACCGACATGGACTTCGCTAACCTGCGGAACCTGACCCGCGACATTGTCCGTGAGGCGTACCGGATGCACAAAGTGATGCTTGGTGTGTCCGATGACGTTAACCGCGCTAATGCGCAAACCGGCGAGGAAGTTTTCTCCAGCTGGGGCGTGGTCCCGCGCCTCGACCGCAAGAAGGACATGCTCAACAACGTCTTCCTGCCCATGTTCGGCTCCGCCGGTGAGGGCGTGGAATTCGATTACGTCACCCCGGTGCCGACGAACCGGGAGCAGGACGCGATGGAGCTGAAGAACAAGTCCACCGCGGTGCAGCTCCTGGTCTCCGCTGGCTATGACCCGCATGACGTTCTCGAAACGGTCGGCCTGCCGGACATGGGCATCGCCGAGAAGGCCACCCAGCTGCCCGCCCTGCCGCCCGGCTGGGTTCCCGGCGCCCCCGCAGCACCAGCTGGCCCGCCACAGCCGGGCGAGTCGGCCGACCAGCCGGAGCAGATGGCTGCACGGGTCCGCAAGGTCCTTTCAAACGGTCACCAGCCAGTCGAGCTGGCCGGGAGGTTCTGATGGACAAGCGCCCGCTGCGGACCACGCGCCGGCTGTCCAACCTGCAGCGAGCCGGCTGGTACAAGGTCGTGCGGAACGCCACCGGGCCCGCCCGGGTCTCCGTCTACGACGAGATCGGCATGTTCGGAGTGTCCGCCCAGGACTTCGTGAACGAGCTGGGTGGTCTCCCCGGTGACATCGAGCTGCACGTGAACAGCCCTGGCGGCGATGTCTTCGACGGCATCGCCATCTACAACGCCCTCCGGCAGCACCCTGGCACCGTATCCATCGTGGTGGACGGCCTGGCCGCCTCGGCTGCGTCGTTCATCTGCCAGGCCGCGTCCCCGGGTGAGCTGGCCATGGCGCCGCACTCCCAGCTGATGATCCACGACGGCTTCGGGATGGCCATCGGCAACGCCGCGGACATGCGGGAGATGGCCGGCCTGCTCGACAAGGCCAGCGACAACATCGCGTCCATCTACTCGGACCGCACTGGCCAGCCGGCGGAGACGTGGCGCACCGCGATGCGCACCGAAACCTGGTACAGCGACCGCGAAGCCGTCGACGCCGGCCTGGCGGACAAGATTCTCGGCGAGGAAGCCCCTGGCAGCGCCTGGGACCTGTCGGTGTACAACGGCCCCGGCGGGCAGCCGAAGCAGCTCGGTGACGGCTGGGTGCAGGACCCCGACGGCAAGGTGCGGTTCGACCCGGACGGCGACGGCGACGACGACAGCACGCCTGAAGGCGACAAGGACCACGACTACTGGGATGCGGACGGCAAGCAGATCAAGCCCATCCCGCCGAAGCCCAAGGCTAAGCCAGACCAGACCGGCCAGTACGGCCAGCTGCCCCGCAACGCGAAGTACAACCAGGACGACCGCGACCGCATGGCCAAGAACGGCCAGGCGATGGAGGACGGCTCCTACCCCATCGCTGACGCCGAGGATCTGGACAACGCGATCCATGCGGTAGGCCGGGGCGGCTCAGGTCATGACGCGATCCGGCGCCACATCACCAAACGCGCTAAGGCCCTCGGCCTGTCGTCACGCATCCCGGACAACTGGGGCGGTGACGGCTCGATGGCCTCGCCTTCAAGCCAGTCCGACGAAGACATCTGGGCGGAACTCGCCGTCCCGGAACTGTTCCGGCTCGACCTTCCGGAAGGGAGCAAGTAATGACCAAGATCGTCATTCCGACCGGCTCGGCTGAGCTGGAGGAGATGCTGAACACCCCGCAGGTGCTCAAGAACGTGATGTCCGACCCGGACACACGCAAGGAGTTCCTGAGCAAGTACGCGGTTGTCACCATGGAGAAGGACGGCAGCCTCAAGCAGCAGATCAGCGAGCAGCTGCAGCTCGGCATGGCCGAGTTCGTCAGGGAAAACGGCCTGGGTGGCGGCCATCCGCTGAACCGTGCCGGCCTGGTGAACGGCAAGCCAGGGCTCAGCGCGGACGGCACCCCGGTGATCAGCCGCGGGAAGGGCGCCGTATACAACAAGTACTCGCCTGGTGCGGGCTTCGAGGCCACGTTCAAGGCTGAGGACCGGTTCGGTTCCATCGGCGAGTACTGCCAGGCGATCCGTGAGGAAGCCCGGCCGACCTCGAACCCGGGCCGCAAGACGCTGCTCCAGAAGCTGGAGAACGTCCGGTCCTTCCAGAACAGCTTCGGGTCTGAGGACCCGGGCGCCGGTGGCTTCCTGGTCCCCGAGATCATGCGGTCCGAGCTTCTGCAGCTGGCCCTGGAAGAGTCCATCGTCCGGTCCCGCGCGACGGTTATCCCGATGAGCACGCTGCGGGTGCCGATCCCCACCGTGGACGACACCAGCCACGTGTCCAGCCTGTTCGGCGGCGTCGAGTACTACTGGGCCGAGGAGTCTTCGAGTCTCACCGAGTCGCAGGCCAGCTTCGGCCGGGTGGTGCTGGACGCGAAGAAGCTGACCGGCTTCTTCAAGGTCCCGAACGAGCTGCTCGCCGACGCACCGGCCTTCTCGGGCTGGTTCGACACCCGGGTCCCCGCCGGCCTCGCCTGGTCTGAGGATGTCGCGTTCCTGACCGAGACCGGCGCTGGCACCCCGATGGGCTGCATCGGTGCCCAGAACCCGTCCTACGTGCAGGCCGCCCGCGCCGGTGCCAACCTGATCGCCTGGGCTGACATCGTCGGCATGTATGCCCGGATGCTGCCGCAGAGTTTGTCCACCGCCGTATGGATCGCATCCATCGACACGTTCCCGCAGCTGGCCCTGATGAGCCAGACCAACCCCGGCATCTGGCTGGGTGGCTGGGCTGCCCGGGACGCCTCGGATGCACCTCCGGTGAACATCATGGGCCGCCCGGTGATCTTCACCGAGAAGGTGCCGAAGCTGGGCACCGTCGGTGACATCTCCTTCGTGGACCTGTCCTACTACCTGATCGGTGACCGGCAGGCCATGGCCATCTCGGCCTCGGAGCACTACGCGTTCCAGAACGACCAGACCGCATACCGGATCATCGAGCGCGTCGACGGCCGGCCCTGGCTGCAGAGCGCCCTCACCCCGCACAACGGCTCGACCAGCACCCTGTCGGCGTTCGTCGGCCTGGCGGTCGGTTCCTGACCAGGTAGGGGGCGGGCAATGAATCCCCCGCCCCCGAATTAGCAGAAGTGCAGTAACGCCCACTTCCAAGAAAAGAGTCTGAAATGGCAGGAATGAAGGCCCTGGGGAGGGTCCTGGATGTTATCCCGGGCGCTTCCGGCATCGGCATCAGCCTCAAGAACGCGTCCGGCATCGCGTTTGTCGCCCGCACGAGTGCCACCGGCTCGGCGACGCTGGCGTTCACCGCCGCAACGTCGTTTGGCGGCAGCTACAACAACGCCACCACGGCCAGCGGGTTCGGTCAGCCGGGCACCTGGTACTCCCGCGTGGCCTCCACCGCCGCCTGGACCTCGCACGCCGGGTCCTGGTCGACCTCGACGCTGACGGTCGCCGCTACGTCGAGCTACGCGTCGTACGTGGACTTCCTGGTGTCCGAGCTGGCTGACGGCTACGACTACATCAAGGTCACCGGGGTCAACACGGCCGACCTTACGGCGATCCTGTACGACCTGACCGTGCAGCGGAAGCCGGAGAACCTGGCGATCGTGAGCGCCTGACCATGACAATCGTGGCCGAAGTCTCCCCGTCCGCTGCGGCGGCCAGGGAGGCTTCGCTGCGCTCAGGTACCGTCTTCTGGGCGTGGCTGCACGGTGAGGACGTGCGGGCTGCGTTCATGTCGTCGGTGATCGCCATGCTCACCAGCGACAACGCCGCACTGCTGGGGTCGTTCCTCGACCAGCCGTCCGGGCCGAACCTGTCAGTAACCAGGAACGCGGCAGCCTCGGCACTCATGGCCAGCCAGCAGGAATGGCTGTGGTTCACCGACAGCGACACCGTGTTCGGCCCGGAGACGCTGCCTGCACTGCTGCGCCTCGCCGACCCGGCGAGGCGCCCCATCCTCGCTGCCGCCGTCCCCGTGGTGGCCCACGACCCCGGTATGCACCCGGTGGGGGAATGGCCCTCGCTGCACTGGGCGGCTTACACCGACCATTTCGGGCAGCTGATCCCGTGGAGCGTGAAGACGCCCATGGACCCGGTGCAGAAAGTCGCGGCAGTGGGCACCGGGTGCGTGCTCATCCACCGCTCGGCGTTCGAGGCGGTCGGGCCGGCCCCGTTCAGTGAGGAAACGGACGACGGGATCTCGTATGGCGAGGACCTGTCGTTCTGCCGTAAGGCGGCGCGGGCCGGCGTTCCAATTCATGTCGCCAGTGAAGTGAGGGTGGGTCACGCGAAGGTGGTGACCTTGTGACATGGCAATCGTCGTGGGGGTATCAGATGTGGACCTGTGACAGCTGCGGCTGCCTGGCCATCGCTTCTGCCCTGACCCGGTGCCCAATGTGCGGAAAGGAGCGTGAAATGCCGAAGGCCACGAGCGGTGGTACCAGCAACCGCTGGGCAGCGCAGGACGCGCCGGAAGCTGAGGATTCCGGGGTGACGGCCAGCGGCGGCGTCAGCCTTCCTGCGCCGGAGGCGGAGCAGCCTGAGGACGACTCGCCTACTGCTGCGGTCCGCGCCTGGGCCGCGGACCAGGGCCTTGAGGTAGCGGCCCGGGGCAAGCTCCCCCAGCTGGTTCTCGACGCGTACGCGAACCGGGACAAGGCGGGCTGACATGTCCTGGTGGGCACTGGACACCACGCTTAAAGAGCGGGCTGCGTACATCGAGTACTACCGGGCGCAGCCCCCGGTGGCGTGCCCGAATGACGGTGAGCCGTTGCAGTGGGGGCCACCGCAAGCACCAGGGATTCTCTACTGCCGTTTCGACGGCTGGCAGTATCCCCGCGACTATGACCCAGATACTCAGGCAGGGATGTGAGCAGCCATGGCTAATGCCCCGAAGTTTTACCAGACGCAGCTGAAGACCAATCTTGACGCTATCGCCACGCTGCTGAACTCCGGCTTCCTGGAGATCTACTCCGGCGGGCAGCCTGCGGTGGACGGGTCGCTGACCGGAACGAAGATCGCGAAACTGACGTTCGGCTCGACCGCGTTTGGCGCGTCCAGCGCTTCGGCCGGGACGGTCACCGCGACAGCGAACTCGATTACCTCGGACACGAGCGCCGTCGGTGGCACCGCCGGATATTTCGCGCTGGTGAAGACCGACGATTCCACGGTGGTGGCGACCGGTTCGGTGGGCACCTCGGCTGCTGACCTGAACCTGAACTCGCTGACGATCAGCTCCGGTGCGACGGTGTCCTGCTCCAGTTTCACGATCACGCAGTTGCAGAGCTAATCGGGGCTCGCCTCTGGGAGGTGAGTCATGACCGTCTCCTCGGTCGGCACGCCTGCTGTCGCGTCGGCGGCGTTCACCACCACGACGCAGACGGTCACTGCAACGTGGGGCACCGGGCAGACCCGCACCGCGGGGAACCTGCTCGTCGGCGTGGTCACGGTGTACGGCACGACCACGGGGGTACTCGGTGCGGCCCCATCCGGGTGGACACTGATCCAGTCGGTCACCGGTTCCAGCCGGGACGTCACCGCGTACTACACGAAGGTCGCGGCGGGCACTGACACCGCCCCCGTCTTCAACGGGACTGAAACTGGGACCGCGGCGGACGCCACCATCGCCTGTGTCATGTTCGTGCTGTCCGACAGCGGCGGTGGCACCCCGGTGGCCGCGACGGACGGCACCGCAACCGGCACGACCGGCACCCTGTCTCCCGCGACCACCATGAACGTGCCGTCCGGCGGCTGCTTCGCGCTCGCCGGGATTGTCTGCGGCCACGGCACCACCGCTGCCACGATCACCTGGACCACGCCGTCCGGGTGGACCGCGTGCACCACCAACCAGACCGCCTCGGCCCGGTCCCAGATGGCCGTGTTCTGGGACTCGTCCGCACCCTCGTCCGGCAGCACGCTCAGCGTTGCCCTGGCGCACGGCACGTCCACGACCGAGTCGGCGCTCATTCTCGTGGTCTCCCCGCCAGTAACGCCGGCCTGGGCGCTGGCGCAGTCCCTGAAGTCCACCCCGAGCACAACGGCGACCATAGCCGCCACATTCGGGTCGAGCGTCACCAGCGGGAACAGGGTCTTCGTTTTCACCGGCAGCAACTTCGGCAGTGGCGACGTCAGCTCGGTGACCGACTCGCAGGGCAATCTCTATACGAAATTGATCAGTAATAGCATCGTCGCCGACAACATTTACGGTGACATCTGGACCGCCGTCGCTACCAGTACCGGCACGCTGACGATCACCGTCGCCGGGGCGACGCCAAGTCCTTCGGAATACGGCTGGACCGCGGCTGAATACAGCGGACTGGACGCCTCCGCGGGCAGCGGCTGCCTCGACGTGTCCGTCGCAGCCACCCCACCCGGGGAAGGCATCGAGAACGTCAGCGCGGGCACCACGTCCGCTGTCGCCGGGGCAGGCGAGCTGGCCCTCTGCCTGATCGCGGACTGGGCATCAGCGACATGGACGGTAGCGGGTGCCGGGTTCGTCAAGAACACCGCCGCGTCCATCGACGGGAACAGTTTCCAGGACGTCGGTGTCGCCAGCATGAACACGAGCAGCGGTGGCGTCACCTGCTCGTGGACTCCTTCTGCGGACGCTAACGGTGCCGCCTGTATCGCCGTCATCAAGCTGGCGACGACGTCTAACACCTCCACCGGCTCCGTGGCGCTCCCGAAGGCCGGTATCGCGGGCACCGTCACCGAGGCGACCACGTCCACCGGGTCGGCCGCGGTCCGGCGCTACGGCATCAGCGCCGCCGCCGTTGAAAAGTCCACATCCACCGGATCTACGGCTACGCGGCGCTACAGCCTCGCTGTCACCGTCACCGAGACGACCAAGGCCACGGGGAGCCTGGCGCTCCCGCGGACCGCCACGTCGGGGACTGGCTCGTCCTCGTCATGTTCAGGCGGTCTCGCCCTCCGCGCAGGTGCCCTCACCGGCGCTGCTACTGAGGCATCCACATCCACCGGCAGCGCCGCACTGCACGCAGGAGGGCTGTCCGGGGCAGCGTCCTCGTCGTCGTGCGCCGGCTCCATCGCGCTCCCGCGGACCGTGATGTCCGGGACCGCCACCGAGAAGTCCACGTCCGCAGGTTCCCTGGCGCTGCCCGCTGCGGGCCTGTCAGGGGACGCCAGCGAAGAGTCCACGGCTGCCGGTTCAGCGGCCCTCCCCGTCACCACCCTGGCCGGCACGGCAACGGCTACCACCCCCGGCGGCTCTGGCTCCATCGCGCTGCCTGCAGGCACCTTGGCCGGCAGCGCCACTGAAGAGTCCACCAGCTCTGGCAGCGCGGCGCTGCCGGCGGTCAGCCTGCTGGGCACGGCCACCGAAACCCCGGCGGGGAGCATTGAAGGCTTGATGGCCGTGCCTGCCACGGCCATGTCGGGGAGCGCCACCGAAGAATCCACGGCTGCTGGCTCCCTCGCGCTCCCCGCTGCGGGTCTCTCTGGCGCAGCCGCTGAAGAGTCCACGTCCGCCGGCTCGACGGCGCTCTCCGCAGCGGGCCTGGCTGGCGTGGCCAGCATGGAGAACACCTCCGCTGGCTCCGTCGCCCTCCCGCACAGCGCGCTGGCAGTCACCGTTACTGAGACGAGCACCGCCGCAGGTTCAGTGGCTGTGGCCGTCCCCGGCCTGGCTGGCACGGCCACTGAGACAAGCACGGCTGCCGGCAGCCTGACCCTCCCGCACAGCACCCTGGCGGCCACCGCCGCAGTCATCGCGCCGGTCACCGCTGCGGGCAGCCTGGCGCTGCCCGCCATAACAGTGAGCGGCTCCGAGATACAGACCCCAGGGGCTGTCACCGTCACCCACGCGCAGCCCAGCGCCGTTCAGCTCAGTAACACCGCCGCGGAAGTGACCGTCACGTCCGTTCTTCTCAGGCAAGTGCAGGTCAGCAACACCGCCGCGAAGGTCACCGTCACCTCAGCCCTCGTCGAGCACGTACTGGTAGGGAGCGCGCTATGAACACATACATGTCCGGTTCACTGATCCGCAGCTCGGCTGCGTACACCGACACCAGCGGGACTCCCGCCGACCCCAGTTCGGTGGTGCTCCAGTACAAGGCCGACGCGGGGGACACCACCACCGTCACCTATCCCGACTCGCCAATCGTGAAAGACGGCACCGGCGCGTATCACGCTGATCTGGACACCAGCGGCTGGGCCGGCCCGGCGAGACAGCTATGGATCGTCGAATGGACCGGCACCGGGACTGTGCAGGCCATCGGGGTGGACTCCTGGGAGGTGGAACCAGCCGCCCTCTGAACCACTGCAGGTCAGCGCTAGTACCAATGGTCTAGACCAGCTATCCTGAAGGCAGCCAGTCCCACCCGGTGGCTCGCTCAGATCGCCGGGTTCTCGGGCAAGAAAGCAGGGTCCAGGATGGCGGTTAGTTCGCCGTGCTATTGCACGCGGGATGAAGTGATGCTGGCGCTGGATTTTCATCCCACGCAGCGCTCGATCTCATTGGTGGACAACGCCATCCAGGCCGCCGCGAACGACATCTACGGCATCCTGCACCGCCGGTTCTATCCGGAAGACGGCATCAAGTATTTCGACTGGCCCAACTTCCAGGGTGCCTACCCGTGGCGTATCTGGTTCGAGCAGTACGACCTGATCGTGGCGACACTGGTCACCACCGGGGGCGTGACGATCCCGCTGGACGACATTTTCTTCGAGCCGGTGGATAAGGAAGCTAACGAGCCGTACGTCTACATGGAGCTGGACCGTTCCACAAACGCGGCGTTCGGTTCAGGTCCCACCCCCCAGCATGACGTGGCGATCACCGGCACCTGGGGCTACACCGCGCAGGCTGCCCCAGCTGGTGCGCTGTCCGCTGATGCGGCCGACGACGACACCACGATCACCGTTACAGACGGCTCCCGGGCCGGCGTGGGTGACGTCCTGCTCATCGGCTCTGAGCGGCTGCTCGTCACAGACCGGGCCATGGTCAGCACCGGGGTGAGCTTCACCGGGCCCGCTACCGCGCAGGCGAACGACAACCTGGTCGCGGTCCCTGACGTCACCGTGTTCAGTCCCGGCGAGGTGCTGCTCCTCGACGCTGAACGGATGTACATCAGCGACACGACCGGCGGCGCCCTGGTCGTCAAGCGCGCCTGGGAAGGCACGATCCTCACCGCGCACACCTCGGGCACGATCTATGCGAACCGGCAGCTGTCTGCCGCCCGTGGCGCACTGGGCACCACCGCGGCGCCGCACAGTTCAGCGGCTGCGGTCTCCCGGCATGTCCCCCCGCCGCTGATCACCGAGCTGGCTGTCGCCCTGGCCGAGAACACGGTGCTGCAGAAGACCTCCGGCTACGCGCGCACCGTGGGCACCGGCGATACCACGCGTAACGCTTCTGGCGCTGGCCTGGCTGACCTTCAGGCCCGCGCCTGCGCCCGCTATGGGCGCAAGTCCCGGGTGCGGGTCGTGTGACATGGCCAAGTCCCGCATCAACGTCACCGTCAACACCAGCCAGTCCGGGCCGGTCTTCGACGGCAGGGCCACCGCAGCCATGTTCCGCTGGCTCGACAAGGCGAAGAAGGATGTCGCCGAGCGCGGGGTCGACGTCCTCATGGAGCGCGCCCTCAAGATGGACAAGACCGGGCGCTCCACCGGCCACTACGCCGGCACCTTCCGGACCCGCATGACCACCTATAACGACCAGATCGTGGATGACGGCGGCATCGTCTACGGGCCCTGGCTTGAGGGTGAGTCGAAGCGCAACAGCTCGACCCGGTTCAAGGGCTACCACCAGTTCCGCCGGACCCGGGCGCAGCTGCGCAAGGAAGCCAAGGACATCGCCCAGGGCAGCCTGGACCAGTTCATCGTCCAGATGGGCGGCACGCCGTGAGCTTCGACGGCGCCGCGGTGCGCGACCTGCTGAACGCTCTCGTCAGCCACGCCATGGCGATCGGCTACTTCGAGCGCGTCAACACCCATGAGCCCAAAAGCGCACCAGGAAACGGGCTGTACTGCGCGATCTGGGTGGACACCATCGACCCGGTCACCTCGTCGGGCCTGGCCGCGACATCCGGGCGGGTGGCTTTCCACATCCGGGTCTACAGCAACATGCTCGGCGAGCCGCAGGACGACATTGACCCGAACATCCTCGGAGCGGTCTGCGGCCTGCTGGATGACTACACCGGCCAGTTCGAGCTAGGCGGCGCCGGTGGCACCCGGAACGTGGACCTGCTCGGCCAGCACGGCCAGGCACTGTCGGCAGCCGCTGGCTACGTGAACATGGACGGCCGCATCTACCGGGTGATGGTCATCGTGATGCCGGTTCTCGTTAACGATCTCTTTGAGCAGGTGAGCTTATGAGTAAGCAGTCCGGCCTCGGTGCGACGTTCCTGATCAGCGGGCACGACCTGTCCGGCGACGTCGGCTCCCTGGACTCCATCTCCGGCGGTCCGGCTCCACTGGACGTGACCGGCATCAAGTCGTTCGCCACCGAGCGCATCGGCGGCCTGCGCAGCGGTGACCTGCAGTTCACCTCGTGGTTCAACATCGGCACGGGACAGGAGCACGCCGTGCTGAAAACCCTGCCTGCCACGGACGTCATCGGGTCCGGCTATTTCGCCTCACCTGCCATCGGCAACCCGGCGTTCAGTATCAATGGCAAGCAGCTGAACTATGACCCGACCCGCGGTGCGGACGGCTCGCTGTCCTTCAAGATCGAAGTCCAGTCGAACTCGTACGGCCTGGAGTGGGGCGAGCTGCTCACCGCCGGCCTGATCACTGACACCACGGCGACGACCCATACCTCGAAAGACGAGGCGGCCGGCACTTCCTTCGGTGCCCAGGCTTACCTGCAGGTGACTGCGATCACCGGGACCTCGGTGACGGTGAAGGTGCGGCACTCGACGGACAACAGCACGTTCACCGACCTGATCGCCTTCACCGCGGCGACCACTGCGGGTGCCCAGCGGGTCGCGGTGACCGGGACGGTGGACCGCTACATCGAGGTCGTCACCTCCGGCACCTTCACCTCGGCGACATTCGCAGTGATGTTCGCCCGCAACACGGTGAAGGTGGATTTCTGAAATGCACCAGCCGTTCCGCATCGACCCGCAGATGCCCGCCACGTCGTACAAGAGCTACCAGATTGCAGCTCCGCTCTCGACGCACTGGCGGCAGGCGACGTGCGAGGAAGTGGCCTGCCCGCACTTCCTGTCCGGCTGGCGCACCGAGGTGGACGAGAGCACCGAACTGGGCCAGCGCCAGGCGCATTACATCCGCCATGACAGCGCCCGTGCACATACCGAGGACAAGCGCCCGGATGGGCTGACCGACTTCACCTACCCGGCTGGGCAGCGGTGCTTCCGCTCCGGTGAACACAAAGTGCGCCTGGAACGCCCCGAGCATTTCATTGAACGCGGCGGTGACTGGCGCGGGAATCCGCACGGGGAACGCCGCGAGCACGTCAGCCCAGACGACTGGCTCGACTCATTCGCCAATCATCAGGATCGCCTCGCGGACCGGTTCCGCCAGGGCTGAGAAAGGAAGAAGATCATGGCAAAGGCATCGGGCCTGGGCTGGACGACTCTCACCGTGAGTGACGCCAGCGCCTCGCCGACCGTCATCAAGAATGACGTGACAAACCTGTCGTTCTCCACCCCGCGGGCCGTCCAGGACGTCACCGGTGTGGACAAGTCCGCAAACGAGCGGCTGCTGCTGCTCGCCGACTTTTCCGTCACCCTCAACGGCGTATTCAACTCGGCGGTCTCGCACCCCGTGTTCAAGACCGTCCCGTCCACGTCGGTGGCCCGGCTCACCACGCTGGTAGTCAATTCGCAGACGCTGAACGACTCCGCCAGCTCCGGCGGCGTCAACTGCCTGTACACCGACTACCCGCTAACCCGGGCCGCGTCCGGCGAGCTGACATGGGCCGTCCCCGGCGTGCTCGCCGACGGGAACGTCCCCACCTGGAGCTAATCGTGGGTAGCCGCCCATATGCGCGGCGTGCGGGCAGCGAGTTCGAGCCTCACTGCCCGCCGCCGTCACTATAAACGGAGGGATGAGATGGGATTCCGGCGCGAACGGAAAATCTACAAGCTGAAGTTCGAGGACCCGGACCTGGCGGGCCTCGAAGTGCTGGCCCGCTCGCTCCCCCTCGGTGAGTTTTTCAAGATGTCCAGCCTCACCGAGGGTGCGGAAAATATGGCTGGCGTGGCCGCGCAGGCTGAGCAGCTATTCCGGGAGTTCGCCAAGTCGCTGGTGTCCTGGAATCTGGAAGACGAGAAAGGGCGCCCGGTACCAGCGGACTACGACGGCATCCAGGGCCAGGAGTTCGACTTCGTGCTGGCCATCATCACTGCGTGGATGGAAGCCATGGCCTCGGTGAGGCCCCCTTTGCCCATGCCGTCGAGCAATGGCGCGACTTTCCCGGAGGCGTCACTGCCGATGGCGAGCTTGTCGCCGAGCCTGGTGAGCTGACTGAAGCGCAAACCATTATTGGGCTATGTGAGCGGTTTCACTGCCTGCCCAGCCAGTTGATGGAAGAAGACGCGGAGATCCTGCGGCTGCTGCGGATCGTGGATCTGGGAAGGAGGGAAGCACCGGATGGCCAGTAATGTCGTGGAAATCCTGGTCAAGGCGAAGGACAACACAAAGCAAGCTTTCGCTGAGGCGAAGGCCAACAGCGAAGACCTGAAGAAGTCGATGGCCGGCATCGGCCAGGGCGCCGGGATTATCGCGCTCGGGTCTTCCCTCACCGCCATGGCCGCCCCGCTGGGCGGCCTCACCCTTGCCGTCGGCGCCTTCGGTGCGCTGGCAGCGCCCACCTTCAGCAAGGTGGAGAAGGCGGTCACCTCCACGGGCGCGGCCGGCAAGAAGGCATGGGCGCAGCTCGACCCGACCCAGACGGGTATCGCGAAGGCCATCGAGGGGATTAAGACCAGCTTCGAGCAGGCCAGCAAGGCCATCGAGCCGGCCATCCTGTACCTGGTCAAGTTCGGCGGGGTCATCCTCCAGAGCCTGATGCCGTCCCTCCAGATCCTCGCCAAGGCAGGCGCGAGTTCCATCTCCGCGTTCCTGGCGCCGCTGCTGGGACTGGTCGCCAGCCCGTTCTTCAAGCAGTTCGCGGACATGATGGCCAAGCTCGCAGTCCAGGCATCCCAGATCCTCGGGCCGGCCCTGGTGGGCCTCCTGAAGGTCCTGATGCAGATCTTCATGGACGTGGGGCCGACCGGGATCAAGCTCCTCGCGCAACTGGCCCCCGCGTTCGTCCAGATGGTCGCCGCGCTGACCCCGATCCTCGTGATCGGCGCGAAGGTCTCCCTGGTGATCGTGGACATGCTCTCGAAGTTCCACCTGCTGCCCCTCGCACTGGGGCTCGCCACTGGAGCACTGCTGGTCTTCAAGCTCGGCATGGCGGAGACGTTTGCCACCATGCTGGCCAACCCGTTCGTCGCGGTCGCTGCCGCCCTGGTCGTGCTGGCCCTCCTGATCATCAAGTACCACAACCAGATCTGGGACACGGTCAAGAAGATCTGGGGTGACGTCTACAACTTCATCAAGACGACCTGGGACAACATCCTCAGCTTCGCCAAGCAGTGGTGGCCGCTCCTGCTCGGGCCGTCCGGCGTGATCATGAAGTACCACAACGACATCTACAGCTCCATCAAGAAGATCTGGAACGACATACTCGGCTTCTTCAAGTCCATCTGGAACAGCATTAAGTCCGACGTCAGCTCGGACGTCAGCTCGATGAAGAACACGCTCTCCTCCGCCTGGAACGCCATCAGCAACACGGTGAAGAGCACCTGGAATGCCGTCCTCTCGTTCTTCAAGAGCGTCTGGAACAACATCAAGTCGACGGTCAGCTCAGACGTCAACTCGGTGAAGAGCACCCTGTCCAGCGCCTGGAACGCCATCACTAACGCAGTGAAGAGCGCCTGGAACTCCATCCTGAGCTTCATCAAGTCCGTGTGGAACAACATCAAGTCCGCGATCACCTCGGCTGCTAACTCGGTGAAGTCGTTCCTGAGCAGCGCCTGGAACCAGATGTTCTCGACCGTGAAGAGTGTCTGGGGCAACATCGTCTCTTTCTTCAAGGGGATGCCGTCCAAGCTGGTCGGCGCCCTCACCGGCCTCGGCCACTCGCTGGGCAGCTTCGCGTCCGCCGCGCTGAACGAGATGTGGAACGCGTTCAAGCGGGTCGGCGGCGACATTGAGAGCTGGTTCTCCAACTTCGGCAAGACGATCGTCAACGTGGTCAAGAAGATCTGGGGTGTCCTGTCGCCGTCCTCGGTGTTCGCGGAGATCGGTGACAACCTGATGCTCGGCCTGGAGAAGGGCATCAAGCGCTCCGCGAACAAGGCGCACGATGCGAACAAGGCGGCGCAGGTGAAACTGGCTGCCAGCAAGGCGGCCAGTGGCAGTGGCAGCAAGTACACGGGCAGCTTCGGTGCTGGGGTCACCCAGTGGGCTCCCGACATCCTCAAGGCGCTGGCCATGCTGGGCCAGTCCAGCTCCAACCTGGGTGCGGTCGAGCACCGCATGATGCAGGAGAGCGGCGGTAACCCGAACGCGATCAACCTCACCGACATCAACGCCCAGCACGGCGACCCGTCCCGCGGGCTTATGCAGACGATCATGACGACGTTCGAGGCGTACCGCTCAGATTCACTGCCGAACAGCATCTACAACCCGATGGCGAACATCTTCGCCGGGCTGAACTACGCGGTCAACTCTCCCGGCTACCGGGGACGTTCTCTCGCGTCGGTGATGCTGCAGCCCGGTGGTTACGCCGCGGGCGGCACCGGCACCGGACTGGCCATGGTTGGTGAGCATGGCCGAGAGCTGATCCGGCTGCCCGGCGGCTCGACCGTGCACTCCAATCCTGACACCGAGCGGATGATGAGCACCGGCGCCGGCACGAACGTCACGGTCAGCTTCGACTCCTCCGGCCAGAGCGCCTTCGAGCAGTTCATGCTGACCACCATCCGGAAGTTCGCCCGGGTCCAGGGCGGGGGCAACGTCCAGCAGGCATTCGGGCGGAACTGATGGCCAACGCGACGTTCACCGCGAAGTTCACCACCGCCGGCACGTTCACCTGGGTCTGCCCGGCCGGGGTGACGGCTGCGCAAGTCGAGTGCTGGGGTTCCGGAGCTCCCTCGGTAGCTGCAGGTTCCGGCCTGGGCGGCGGCGGTGGTGGTGAGTACGCCGCTGAGCCGGCCCTGGCGGTCACGGCCGGGAACTCTTACACCGTCGTCGTTGGTGCCGCCTCAATTGCCGGGACCACCGGAACCAGTGCAAGCTCCACTGTCACCGGCGGTTCGCCGGCCGTCACCGCCCACGGCGGCACGGCAAACGGGACAGGCTCCCAGACTGGTGGCGCTGGCGGGACTGGCAGCACCAACACCACGCACCACAACGGGGGGGCTGGCGGCAACGGGAACGGCACTACCGGCGGTGGTGGCGGTGGCTCGGGCGGGACCGCTGCGGCTGGCAATGCGGGCAGCACCGGAGCCAGCGGCGGGGCTGGTGCTGTCGCAGTCACCGGCGGCGCCGCTGGCGGCAACGCCCAGACCGCAGGCTCGGCCCCGGGTGGTGGTGCTGGCGGCGTCTCCGGCTCGAACGCTGCCGCCGGCAAAGCCGGTCAGGTCGTCATCACCTGGACGATGGCGAGCACGGCCACGATCTCAGCGAGCACCACCGGCGGCACGTACCAGTGGACCGCGCCCAGCGGGATCACCTCGGCCTCATGGACGATCAGCGGGACCGCATCCTTCGACGGGCACACCAGTACCAGCACCGAGAGTGTCGTCGCGGGGACCGCCTACACGATCAGCGTGGCATCCAGCTCGTCGCTGGCGATCAGCTGGATTCCCCCCAATACGAGCACCGGGTCGGCAGCGCTCCCGAAGATGGGGATATCCGGGACCGGGCTGGCCCTGACCGGCGGTCACCTGGTGCTCCCCAAGGCGGCACTGTCGGGCACCGGTACCCAGTCGCTCGTCATCAGCGGCTCAGCAGGCGTCCGCACACCGGTGCTGGCCGGCCGGATCTTCCAGGGATTCCCGTTCCCGGCGCAGCCACTGATTCTGCTGTTCGAGCTACTCGTCGGTGACACGTGGACTGACATCACTGACTTCGTCTACCAGCGGCAGACGATCACGATCGTGCGCGGACGGCCTGACGAATCCGCGACAGTCAACCCGGCGACGTGCACGTTCACGCTGAACAACCGTGACGGCCGGTTCTCACCACGCAACCCGGCTTCTCCCTACTATCTGCTCATCGGCCGGAACACGCAGCTGCGAGTGTCCGCGCCCACCGCGGTTATCCCGTCGCCGCTGTCATACCGGTTCTGGGGTGAGGTCGCCGAGTGGCCGCCCACCTGGGATAACACCGGCCAGGACATCACTGTCCAGATCACTGCGAACGGCATCCTGCGGCGGCTCAACCAGAACGCTGCCCTGCGGTCCGCGCTGTTCCGGTACTACCAGACGCTGGCTGCCCCGCCGCTGGCTTACTGGCCCGCTGAGGATGGCAGTGCGGCCACCAGCCTCAGCTCGGGCCTGACGACCGGCTTCCCGATGACGTTCTCGGGCGCACCGTCGCTGGCCAGTGATTCCGGGCTGCCAGCGTCCAGCCCGTTCCCGTCGTTCAACGGCGCCACGTTCACCGGCGCAACGGGTATCGCCGGTGCGCTGCCGGTGGCCCAGACCACGGTGCTGTCCACGACCGGCACCCATACCTGGATCGCCCCGCCGGATATCACCTCGGTGCTGGTGCAGGCATGGGGTGCCGGCGGCGGCGGCTCTGGCTACAACGGCAACACGGGCGGTGCTGGTGGTGGTGGCAGCGAGTACGCCTCCGGAAGCCTGGCAGTCACTCCTGGCAATTCCTACAGCTACACGGTCGGTGCGTCCTCGGCTGGCGTCAGCGGCGGTAGTTCCGTCATGCATGGCGACAGTTCCACGTCCATCACCGCGCACGGTGGCACCGCAGGCAGCTCAGACGGCGCCACCGGCGGGGCAGGAGGCACCGGGAGCACGGCTGCCACCCACTTTGACGGTGGCGCTGGTGCGGCAGGCTCCGGCGGTCCCGGAGGCGGCGGCAGCAGCAACACCACCCAGCAGAATCTGGCCTACACCTCGGACGCCACGTTCAACGCGCCTGCGGATATCGACGGCACCGTGACGGCCTACGTCTGGGGAGCCGGCGGCGGCGGTGGAGGTGGTGGTTCCAGCAGCGGTGGCGGCGGTGGCGGCGGCGGCGGCTTCAGCCAGGGCAGCCACTCAGTCAGCGGCGGCAGCAACTACCCAGTCAAGGTGGGCCAGGGCGGCGCTGGCGGAGCCTCCGGCGGCGAGGGCACCGTAGGCGGCCAGAGCTACTTCAACAGCTCCGGCACCATCCAGGCGGACGGCGGCCAGCCCGGTCATGCGGCTGGCACCACCGGCAGTGGCGGCTCGGGCAATACGCACTCCGGCGGGCACGGCGGTTCCGGGACCACCGGCAACAAGGGCGGCGGTGGTGGCGGCGGGGCCTCTATCGACGGCGGTGGCGGCAACGGCACCGACTCGGCCGGCGGCGGCGCTGGCGGTAATGGCGGCTCCGGCAACGGCACCATCAACGGCGGCGGCCACGGCGGTGACGGCGGCTCCTCGGCCCAGGGGGCGCGCAATGGCGCCGATGGCGCCCCGACCGGTGCCGGCGGTGGCGGGGCGTATACGAGGCAGTTTGGCGCGACCCCCAGCGGCGGTGGCGGTGGCCGCGGGAAGGTGTGGCTGTTCTGGTCCGAGACGGTGACCATGGACCCGCCGGACGCAGGCATCGGCGGCGGTGGCGGGTCCTCCGGCGGGAGCGCTTCGGCTGGCAACGATGGCGACGTTGAGCTTGGCGGAGCTGCTGTCACCGGCGGTGGTCCGGGCGGCGGGACTCTCGCAGGCAGCTCGTTTATGGCGGCACCGTCCTCCACTCCCGGTGGCGGCGGAGGTGGGTACGACTCGCTCGGGAATGCTGCTGCTGGCGCCCAGGGCCTGATCACCCTGTCCTACGCACCGGCTGGCAGCGGGTCCAGCACGACGGCGGCGAATGTGCTGCGCTTCGTCCTGCACACCCCGGACGGCGGCGACACCGATGGTGGCGTGGTCGCGCAGATGGAGACCACCGGCACGATCGCCTACATCCAGGTGATCTACAACGTGGCGAACGCGGGCAGCCTCACCCTCTCCGGCTTCAGTGGCGCTGGTGCGCAGCTGTTCACCACCGGGGAAGTCGCCTTCGGCTGCGATAACCAGTACCTGCTCGTCTCGGCTGAGCTGACACCCTCAGGCAGCAACATCGCCTACACCCTGACCGGTATCTTCGCCGGGCAGACGGTGGCAGCAGCCACCTCGTCTGGCACACTCACTGCGGCCACCCTCGGTGACGCCTTCGTGGTGATCATGGACCCCAACGGGGACATGGCCAGTGCTACCTGGGCACATGCTGCCATCCAGGAGAGTGGCTACGATCCGGTCACCAGCCTCGCTGGCCCGCTGGCCGCCTACGCCGGCGAGACCGCGTCGCAGCGGTTCACCCGGATCTGCACCGAGCAGAACATTCCCTTCTCGGTGATCGACGCCGGCGTGACTGACACCACTGCACTGGTCGGGCCCCAGCTGCCAGTGAAGGTGCCCCAGATCCTGCAGGACTGCGAGGATGCTGACCGCGGGCTGATCTTCGAGACCCGTGACGCTCTCGGCATGGCCTACCGGACCCGCAGCAGCCTGTACGCCCAGGCGGCGGCCATGCAACTCGACTACGGCGCTGGCGAGCTGGGCTTCCCGCTGCAGCCCACTGATGATGACCAGCTGCTCCGCAACGACGTCACGATCAGCCGGCCCAGCGGTTCCTCCGCAGAGTTCCAGGTGACGTCCGGGACGCTCTCGATCCAGGACCCGCCCGCCGGCGTCGGCCCGTACACCTTCAGCCAGAGCATCAACGTGGACAGCGACGAGCAGCTCGAAGACCTGGCCAGCTGGATTACGTTCATCGGCACAGTGGACCAGCTCCGGTATCCCGTCGTCTACGTGGACCTGGCCCGCGCCGAGATCGGCACGGACTTCGCTGACGTCGTTAACGCGGACATCGGCGACTATCTCCAGGTGGTGAACACCGGGGACGCGCCGCTGCCACCGGGTGACATCCGGCAGCTGGTCTACGGCTACACCGAGGAACTCAATGCCTACACCTGGACACTCAGCATGAACTGCGTGCCAGAGAGCCCGTATGAGATCGCCCAGGCCGGGGACTGCCGGGCTGACACGGACGGCTCCCAGCTGCACTCCGGCATCGGCAACGGCGACATCAGCTTTGCCGTGGACACGCCGGTACCGAACCAGCCGTGGGTGGACAGCACCGGCTACTCCGGGGAATTTCCCTTCGACATCATCGTCACCGGCGAGCGGATGACAGTCACCGGGATTGACGGGGCATCCTCGCCGCAGACGTTCACGGTAAGCCGCGGCGTCAACGGCGTGCAGAAGCCGCACAACGCCGGCGAATCCGTGAACCTTTACCAGCCAGCGATAACCGCCCTGTAAGGAGGCAGCAATGGGACAGGCGCTCATCCTCGCCGGGCAGACAATCACGCCGGCGGTGCTCAACCGGATCTACGGCACCGCCGACACAACGAGCCATACGGTAAATAACACAACGTTTGCGAACCTCTCCAGCTCGTACACCATCCCTGGTGGCGACCCGCTCGCTGGGACCGCATACCGGCTGACCGTCTTCGGCAATGGCAGCTGGGGATCGACGCAGCAGATCCTGACGGTGGCCGCCACGCTGGCCGGCACGAACATCGGCACCACCCCGCAGATCGCCTCCACGGCGCTGGCCGCCTCGGCGGCGTTCGACTTCGAGTTCATCATCAAGATCGTCTGCGTGAGCCCCGGATCGTCAGCCACCTGGCGGGCAGCAATCAGCGGCAGCGTCACCGAGACCGCGAACGCGATCCTGCCAGGCACTGCAGCCGACAACACGGTGGGCCTGAACGGCTGCACCCACTCGGCGATCACCCGGGACTCGACTGCGGACAACGCCTTCGTCATCCAGGCCAAGTGGGCCTCGGCCACCGGGGCGCCCACCCTCACCTCACTGGCGACGATCTTCGAGAAGGTCAACTAGAGGGGCTGGTGGTCCACGATCTCGATCAGCGCCTCGACTAGCTCGTTCTCGCTGCCCTGGTTGATGACTTTCGATACGTCCTCTGAGCCCCACGGCCGGGCGCACCAGACGGGACCGCCGACGACCCGGTTCACGACCCAGATCTGATGGCTGGGGAACTCGCGCTCGATGATCTTGATCCTCAGCGTCTGCTCGCTGGAGTACATGGTGACCCTCGCTGTGGCCGGCTGTGTCGATAGCGAGTGTAGACCGGGTGATACATGGACGGCTATGGCACACACGGACTGCCCCGGTAGAGCTACACGATCATGGTCACGTACGGTGATCATGTGAGTCTTGATCCACTGGGTGAGCGACCGCTGTACCTGCAGCTAAGCGACCTGCTGCGGTCGCAGATTCTCGACGGCACTCTCCAGCCAGGCCGGCCAGTGCCGAGCCTCGTCCAGCTGATGGGCCAGTACCAGGTCGCACGCGGCACCGCAGCGAAGGCCGTCCAGGTGCTCGTACAGGAAGGCCTGGCGCGCATCGTGCCCGGCAAAGGCGCCTACGTGCTACCGCAGGACCAGCGCCCGTAGCTGCTCGATCAGCAGCGGCCACGTCACCTCAGGCGCCCGGCTGATCTCGTAGAGATGCTTCGCCTTGTCCTGAAGATCGGCAGAGCTAAACCTATTGCTTGAGTCATGGGTTTGTACTGTGCGTAGTACCTTCGCCGCTGATCGTAGATCGCCACAAGTACCTCTACCACGAGCAGAACTGGTCCCAGGTGAAGATCGCCGGGATGCTGGGGGTGAGCCAGAAGACCGTAAGTAAGGACATCAATATACCCGGGTATAAAGATGACGAGGCTCCGCCGGCTACCTCACGTGTGCCTGGCCAGGCTGGGCAAACCGGGAAGCGGCTCACTGAACAGGAGAAGACGGAGATCGCCAGGGCTAAAGCGTTTGCTGCAAACGGTTTAGTTGTCTGAGTGATACAAATCACATTCGGAGGTATCTGCCCAGGTGAGACCACGTATCCCTAACAACATGCAGTCAGAACTGTGTGTGGTTAGGGATACGATCGGGGACATGACCACGATCACCAGCACAGACCAGGCCAGAGCCGCCGCTTACCAGCGGGTTTCCTCTGGAGACCAGAGCATCGAGCGCCAGAACACGGCCAATCGCGAGGCTGCCAGTCGGCACGGCTGGGCACTCACCGAGTACGCGGACAGCCTGAGCGCATCGCGCTTCGCCGGCAGCAAAGGCGGCGCCAGTCGCGCGGACTGGCAGCGGCTGCGGGCCGATATAGCCGATGGGCAGATCGACGTGCTGGTGCTCTGGGAGTCTTCCCGTGGTGACCGCCAGCTGGCCGGCTGGGCCACGCTACTGGACACCTGCCGCCGGTTCGGGGTCCTGATCTACGTCACCAACGAGGACTACACCTACGACGTCACCAAGGCGCGCGACTGGAAGGCGCTGGCCGAGGCCGGCATCGCCAGCGCGATGGAGTCGGAGATGATCAGCGTGCGCGTCAAGAGCGGCAAAGAGGATGGCCGCGTGGCTGGCCGGCCACAGGGCAGCGTCGCATGGGGTCTGGTCCGCAGCTGGGACCCGTCCAAGCCCAAGCGGAACTGGATGGCCGACGAGCCGCACCCCGATCACGCGCCAACCGTCCGCCGCATCATCCTGGCCGCAGGGGACGGAGACGGCTGGTCTGCGATCGCCGCAGCGCTGAACGCTGATGGCATCACCGCGCCGAAGGGCGGCCAGTGGTGGCCGGCCAGCGTGCAGAGGATCGCGGGCAACCCGGTCTATGCGCAGTTCGGTGTCGTGACCGAGGGCGAGAGCATGAAGGCCCGCGCCCGGCTGGCCGACCCGGCACGCAAAGGTGAGCGGCCCGCCCGGATGACCTACCGCTACTCAGGCGCCATGCGCTGCGGCAGCTGCGGCGACATCATCCGGGGACGCCTGCTGCCCAGCGGCCGGACCGACTACTACTGCCCGGCCAACCACGGCGGCAGCCGGTGGGCCAACAGCGGCAACTCGGTCCCGTGCGCCGAAGCGGACGCCTACCTGGACGGCCTGGCGGTGGAGTTCATCACCACCCGCGCGGCGGAGCTGGTCACCTCAGCAGACGACAGCGCAGCGGCCCGCTGGAGCACCGAGGCGGCCGGCTACCGGACCCAGATGGCCGAGGCGGCGGCATCCTTCGCCGCAGGGCGGATCGACATGGCGCAGCTGGAAGTGGTCACGGCCACGCTGAAGCCGAAGGCCGAGGCTGCCGAGGCGAAGGCAAAGGATGCGGCACTCCCGGGTGCGCTGTCCGGGCTGCCGGATGAGACCCAGGCTGTCGTGGCCGCGCGCTGGAACTCACTGACGCTGGCCGCGCGGAAGGCCGCGCTGCGGGTGATCATGCCGGCCGCGACCCTGCAGCCAGGCCGCGGAGCGCCCGTGACTGAGCGCGTCATCCCGTGGCCCGAGAACGCCTGAGAGATACCCAGTGTGCCTCTGAAGGTACGTTCGAGATACTGCCTCTGAGCTGGTCTTTTAGCTTGACTTTGGCTGCACAGAACCCTTAGCCTTGCTAATAGTTACACCGGGCCTGACGGGCTCGCGGAACCCCCGTTGGCAGTAGCCATGAACGAGACGGGCACTTAAGCACCCATCACCTGCATCGCAGAGTGCGCCCGTATCCCTGATGGGAACCCAGTGGCACTCAGTACCGCCCAGGCGCGCGGACGCCTAGGGCAGGCCGTACGCCGGCACCCGGAGAACATCGAACTGGTTGAGCGGGCCAGGCTCGAACTGGCCGAGGCGACAGTCGCCGCAGCCATCAAGCGAGCTGTCCAGAACGCGCCATCGCTGACCGACGAAGCATATGAGCGCCTCGGCCTGCTGCTGCGCCCGGTCCGTGATGCGGCATGACCGGCCAGAAGATCACGGCCCAGTCGCTGATCGAGCAGGCGGATGCCGTTGACTCGGCCCAGCCTGACGTGGCCGCGTTCCTTATCCGCTGGACGGGCCGGTATTCCGAGCGGAACCTGAAGCTGCTCTGGCTCCAGCGGGCCACCGCCACGTCACTGCACGCCTATAACGGATGGCTGCAGGCTGGCCGGAAAGTCCGCTCGGGCGAGAAGGCCATCCGGATGGTGGCGCCCCACACCAGGACCGACCCGGATCGCGCCACTGAGAAGAACCCGGACGGCACCGTCATCACCAGGATGCGGGTCATCTGCCTGTTCGACATCTCGCAGACGGACCCGGTCGGGGAGGCGACGCCATGACGGCCTGGAGCGGGAGCTGGTTCGGGGAGGACAAGGAACGCCAGGCCGACATGGTCTGGGGCAAGAAGAACCCCGACATCCCGCTGTGGATCGCGCTGAACGGCAGCGTCGTTTACTACCGGGAAGCCGCCTGGGCTTGGAAGAGCGGATACCGCTACACGGGGGTTATCCGGGAAGTCCCGGTCGTGAAGTGGACACCGAAACGGATCTGGTTCCGGCTGTCCGACACGAAGCGGGGGGGCAAGTACACCCTCTACTACGCCGAGCGGCGGATCTTTGAACGGGCCGGTATTGCACGCATCTCCGGTGGCGGCTCCTACGGCGATATCTGCTGGAACCGCGACTTCAGCCGGGGCCGTGAGATATGAGCGCCCAGGAGCTGGCCCTGCATCACTGCCTCGAATGCGCCTACCAGGCCGGCCTGCGAGACGGTCGCGCCGAAGCGGCAGTCGCCATAGCGGAGATCGAAGAGAAGCACCAGCAGATCGCGTGGTGGCGCACCTGGACCGCCCGCCAGCGCCAGCTGCAGCAGCCGCCCGACGTCCGGATGGCCAAGGCCATGTGCCAGATCAGGAACGACATGGACTTCGCCAGGGACGCCAGGGCCAAGCGTCGCGGCCGGAGCCCGATGGAGAGCGCGGTGGTCGGTGACCTCGTTCTCGGTGACCCGGGTGATGCCGCATGAGCCGGGACGACGACGACGAAGCCTTCGAGGCCCTCGTCCAGGAAGGTGATCAGTACTCCGCTCCGGCCATCGTGTCGCCGCATCTCAGCCGGCTCGACCAGCTGCGGGCTGCCCTGCTCACCAGTGCGGCGCTCGACTCACTACCGGAGCCGCTCCCGCTGATCAACGACTGGCTGTACCAGGACGGCCTGGTCTGGCTGCACGGCAAGCGGGCCAGCGGGAAGTCGTTCGTAGCACTCGATATGGCCGGGTGCGTAGCGTGCGGTATCCCGTGGCACGGCCGTCTCGTCGCAGAGTCCGCGGTGCTGTACGTGTACCTCGAAGGCGTCCCGGGCCTGAAGCAGCGGGTGAGGGCATGGGAGTCGTCCATGGGAATGGACATGAAGGTCACGTTCCTGCCCGCCGGGATCAGGATCATCCCGGACGCCGCACCGCTCGGCCAGATCGCGGTGGACATGGGCGCCAAGCTCGTGGTGATTGACACTCAGGCGCGGGCTGCCAGCGGACTGGACGAGAACTCCAGCAAGGACATGAGTCTCTTGGTGGACGCGGCCGACTCGATCCGCGCGGTCACCGGAGCGTGCGTGATGCTCGTCCACCACGAGCCCCGGAACGCGGACAATCCCCGGGGTTCGACGGCCATCGAGGGCGCCGCGTCCACTCTCATCCGGGCCGAGAAAGACGGCGACCAGGTGACTTTGTCCAACACTAAGCAAAAGGATGCCCCTGAGCAGCCTCAGTGCTACTTCCGTCTCGTTCCTGCAGGTCAGAGCGCCGTAATTGTGGAGTCTCACCGAGTCTCACCCGATTTCGGCCAAATGGGCACTTTCAACGACTCTGAAACGACTCTCCTGACGGCGATGCGAGACTGCCTTGAGACTGGCGAAGGTGCCTCGGTAACCCGTCTCATGGAGGTCTCCGGACTGACCAAGGCGACCTTCTATCGGGCCAAGAAACACCTGGTAGAAGCCGGAAAGATCTGCAACATCGGGACCGTCAACAGTCCTCGTTACTGCCTGGTAGCTCTCGGCCAGCAGATGCTTCAGTCTCATGAAGTCTCACCGAGTCTCACTCAGTCTCATGATCACGGGCCAGGCGTGGTCTCAGTCTCACGACCTATAGGGACGGTAGGTCGTGAGACTGAGACCCCTGGCGAGACCAAAACGAGGCCCCGGCCGTGACTAAAACCCGGGTTCGCAAGGCCCGCTCGGAAACCTGCTGCGGCTACTGCGGATCACCCATCCGCGTACATCAGCTCATCGCCCTCGTCGGCGCGATCTGGGTTCACGCCGACCTCCGCAAGTACGACTGCCTCATCAAGATCAGGAGCGAGGCATGAGTCCGTCCACCGTGTACCAGAAGATGCCGGCCAAGCCAGGGAACTGGGAACCGGCGATCCGCGAGTACATGGCCTACTGCCACCGGATCAGGCTGGCCGGCCTGCGGCTGAAGCCGAAGTATCACCCGACTGCCGAAGGCGCCGTGAAAATGATCGCCCACCACGACGACAAGGATCAGGCGAAGGAGATCAAGAAAATCTTCACCGAGGTGGCCGCGCGGAATCTGGAGGCAGCGTCATGACGCGCCTGGTTCCTCCGCTGATCACCGCAGCACTGGATGCCTGGGACGAAGTTGAGTCGCTGCGGCGCGAAGCCCGGCTGGCCCTCGCGCTGCAGGACAGCCTGATCGGCCTGAAGCAAGCCGCCGACGCGTGCGACGCCTACAGCCGGTCGTATGAGCGCGCGGTCCAGATCCAGCGCCTGGCCGATCAGGATGCGGACGGCTACAACGTCTGGGAAGGCGTGGCATGAACATCACGGCTGTGATCTGGGTGCTGCTGGCCACCCTGCTGGTGGTCTTCGTCTTCCTCTACCTCAACCAGGCAGGAGCGATCTGATGATGCCCTATTCACGCACCGGCTACGGCCCGCGCACCTCGATGTGGGACTCGCCCGGAGCGTTCATCGTGGCGCTCATGCGGCACACCACCTTCGACTACGAGTCCGGCTGCTACATCTACGAGTCCGGATCGGTAACCCAGGCCGGCTACCGCCAGATTCACAAGCCGATGGTGAACGGCAAGCGCACCGGCAAGGCGTACGTGCACCGCGCCGCCCACGAGGTGTTCAATGGCCCGCTGAACCCGGGTGAGGAAGTCGATCACGTCAGGGATAAGGGCTGCAGCAATCCGGCCTGCTGGCGCCCGGCTCACCTTGAACCGTGCACCCACAAAGAGAACATGCGGCGCCTCGTTGTAGCCAGGAGGGCGGCGTCATGACCGCCGATGAGAACGACCTCAAGTGCATGGTCTGCAACCCGGAACCGCGGACCGAAGACGACTACGCATGGATCTGCAAGACCTGCAGGCCCGTGCTCGCCGAGGAACTAGCCGTGCTCCGCGCCAAGATCATCCTCGGCAAGATGGACCTGGACAGCGGCGATGGCCGGTACTTCAAAGTCCTGTCACTGCTGCGCATCGTGGGGTGCTTCTGATGGCCTGCGACTGCGCTGACACCCGGGTGTTCGGCTGTGTGTGCTACATCCGGGACGCCATGCGGAACGCCATACCGGAGAAGTACCAGCGCGTGGCCGTCGATCCGGTGACCCGGCTCACGGCAGAGCACAGCGCGTTGGCCCGGTGGCTGCGGGAACAGACAGCGGATGCCTAGCGAAGGATGGAAGAACGGGTCAACCCGGGCATGGCGTAAGACACGCCAGGCCGTGCTCGACCGTGACCGGCACCGGTGCCAGCTCAGACTGGATGGATGCACCACCATGGCCACGTGTGTGCACCACCTGTACGGCAAGGCAGCAGGTGACGACCCGAAGTATCTGGTCGCATCGTGTATGCACTGCAACCTGAAGATCGGTGACCCGGTTGGCAAGGATCCAGTTCACCAACCGAAGACATCGTGGTAATAGAGATGTCAATACAATTGGCAATCAATTATAGATATGCTAATTGATATAGATATGTTGTTACTTATTTAGGGATGTCTTTATTTAGGTAGGTTAATTTAGGCAGGATTTAGAATGTCACCATCCGTGACATCTTGGGGTGGTGGCCGCAGCCGGGACGAGGGCCGGGGTGGTGGAGTTCCTGCAGGTCAGGATGGTGGACGGTCGATCGTTAGCGGCGCTAACGATCTAATCCGGAGTACCTGCAGGTCAGGGGCCTGTAATGTCCAGCGACCGCACCTCCCGGCCAGAGCCAGCCGGGGTGAATTTCCCCCTCCTGAAAATTCCTGGGTTTCATGATCAACTTTTGCCGTCACGCTGCGTGACGTAGCCCGGTACTGTGAATCATGCACTGCTTCAGT
>Ga0193728_1000130_pt1 | contig 31840 bp, 28 predicted proteins | sample U1c1metaG_FD_143037 | JGI IMG/M metagenome (GOLD analysis project Ga0193728, IMG submission 143037) | Soil microbial communities from a riparian zone of the East river system, Colorado, United States - U1c1 | ecosystem: Environmental > Terrestrial > Soil > Riparian zone | place: USA: East River... | reverse complement strand
GTTCGACTTCAAGGCAGCCGCATTCATGGCGATCAAAACATCGCATTCATCGCCGGGCGTATAGATATGATCGCTTGAAAATCTCAGCTGGTATCCACTTACACCAGGCAGGGTACCCTGGGGAGCGCGGATCTCGGCGGGAAAGTCGGGGAATGTAGCCAGGTCGATACCCATCAGGGCGGTATTGTTGGTGAATTGGCTACCAGTCAATTGCATGCCATCACCGGAATCTCCGGCAAATTTGATGACGACATCCTGCAGGGTTTCTTCTTTACGGCTCACGTACTATTTTTTTTAGTAAAGTTAAGATATAAGGGCTTTTAAGAAATGTTAATCCGGATATTTATTTCCCTGCATTCGGGCGCGCATCATTCGTGTTCATGGCCTTATATATTGCCTCCATAATATTACCGCGAACGCTCAACTCAGACAGCTTTCCACCGGCACTAGGATTCACGCGGTTCGACAGGAAAATGAAGACAAGCTGTGCAACAGGATCAACCCAAACGCAGGTCCCGGTGAATCCGGTATGTCCAAAGGTTTGGGGTGATGCGGAAGCACAAGGATAGGGCTCCTTCCTGGTCGCATTGTCTTTTTCAGGTTTGTCAAAGCCCAGGCCCCTGCGACTGATCTCACTATGATAAGCAGCAAAAAAGTCTATGGTCTCTTTTTTCAGGAATTGCTGGCCGTTGATCGTTCCTCCATTGAGGAGCATTTGTTCGAGTATCGCCAGATCATAGGCATCGCTGAAAAGACCGGCATGACCGGAAACACCGCCAAACATCGCGGCCCCGGGATCGTGAACATCCCCCCGGATCAATTGTTTCCGGAAGATGGGCTCCAGTTCCGTGGGGGCGATACGATCCACAGAAAATCTTTCCCTGGGTTTAAAACCGGTTGTAGACATACCCAGCGGATCATAGTAGGTTTCCTTCACATATTGGTCGAGCGTCTTCCCGGTAATGGCCTCTGCAACCTTGCCCATAAAAATAAAATCGTTGTCGCTGTACACGTATTTATCCGGCGGACCCAGGCTGCTCTGCAATATTTTTTTATACATGGTATCCACATAACCGGTCTTCATGAACAGGTTTTCGGCTACTCGTACACGATAGGTATTATCTTCCCGGCTACTGAAGACCGAGGGAAGGGGGTATCCATCTTTGGATTTGTCAATTACTTCCTGGTAGAAGGGGATAAAATCCTTTAACCCCGCCTGGTGCAGCATGATATCCCAAAGCTTCAGGTTTGCTTTATTGCTGCCAATAACCCAGGGCAGGTAATCGCCAAGTGTTTTTTGCAGGTCCAAACGCCCTTCGTCATATAATTTCATCACGGCCATAGTGGTGGCGCAGATCTTGGTAACCGACGCGAGATCATAGAGTGTTTCCGGATATACGGGTTCGGTTTTATCGTAGGTCGTGTAACCAAAGGACCTTTCATATGCAACCTGACCATTTTTTACAACCAAAACTTCGCATCCTGGCGTGGCTTGTTTTTGAATGGCATCCCTGCAGATGGAATCGATCACCGACAAACGATCCAGGCTCAATCCCACCAGGGCGGGTACAACAGTGGGTAGCAGCCTGTTCGATATCACAATCCCGTTTCCGTATTTTAAGGATTCACAAACGGAAACCGGAAGTTTTCCTTTTGCAATAAACTTTCCTTTCAACAAGTCCGCCGCCGCTGTCTGCGTCAACGGATTATCGTCGTAACAGGCGACCAGTGTTTTCGCATCGCAGAAATTCCTGATGAGATAGGGATTGCCAAACACAAAGGTGACGGATCTATGCTGCCGCTGCAATTGCTGGATCAGCCATAATGCGGACGGACTGAGGCCAAAATTATTGGCTGGGTAGCGGTTGTAGTTATGAACGCCGATCACGACCGCATCATAGCGGTTTGTAAGCAGCGCCATAATACCAATGGCCTTGGCGCTTTCCAATGAATAATCAAAAAGATAAACATGGGCACCATAATCCGTGCGCATCCTGCGGGAAAATTCGTTCTCCTCAGCAAGCCCGATACCGACATAAGCGATCTTATTTTTATGTGCTCGCAATGGAAATACGGCAGAATCATCATTCCTCAAAAGAGTAATGGCATTTTCCGCCACCCTCCTGCTCATGTCCTGCACGTCTTTATTCAGGTCTTCGGTAAGATGGTCTGTATTCACCGGTTGCCAGTTCGCCAATCCATATTGGTATTTTGCATGAAGCACCCTTTTTACCCTTGTCTGGATATCTTTCCATTTTATTTTTCTTTGGTGGATCGCCTCGCGGATCTTTTGAATAGAAAGCGCAATATCTCCCGGCAGGCAGAGCATATCGTTTCCGGCGATCAGCGATTGCACCGAAGCCTCTCCTTCGGGAAAATATTTTACGACGCCTTTCATTTCAAGCGCATCTGTAAAACTCAATCCGTTGTACTTAAGTTGCTTCCTCAGTAGTTTGGTCACATTGTTATAAGACAGCGATGTGGCTTTGTTGGGCGTCTTGTCGATAGCGGGGATATACAGATGCGCGATCATCACGCTGCCGACGCCAGCTTTGAACAATTCTTTGAAAGGATATAATTCCAGGCTGTCCAGTGCTGCCCTGGATTTATTAATGACCGGCAGGTCAACATGCGAATCGACGGAAACATCTCCATGCCCCGGAAAATGTTTTGCACAGGCCATAACACCCACATCCTGGAGGCCGCGCATGTATTCCACACCGTAACGCGCAACTTTGTATTTGTCTTCTCCGAACGACCGGTCATTAATGACCGGATTTTCGGGGTTATTGTTGATATCGACAACAGGTGCATAATTCACCTGTATGCCCATACGCTTACACTGAAGTCCCACCAGTCTTCCATACTGGTATATCAGGGACTGATCCTGCACGGCGCCCAGCATCATTTGCCTTGGAAGCGGCGCCACACTGTCAAGCCGCATCCCGAGGCCATTCTCCGCGTCAATACTAATGAGGATGGGTGTTTTTGATATGCTTTGAAAATGATTGATGAAATTCGCCTGGGTTACCGGTCCGCCCTGGAACAAACAGATCCCGCCAATATTGTATTTGGTTATGGCTGCTTCTACTTCCTGGTCATAAAAAGTGATTTTCTTGGTCGCCATGTCAATAGATGACAGGCGCACGATCATCAGTTGTGCGATTTTTTGTTCGTCCGACAGTGTCTTAAAGACACTGTCCACCCATTTGTCGGCATTCAGGCTGGAAGCGCGTTGGGAATACCCCCTCATCAAACCAAGAATCAGTAAAAGAGCTATCGCGTATTTCTTCATGTCGGGAACTTAGAGACCTTACAATTATTCGCAGTAAATTGCAGGTCCAAATTAATACAGAATTGCCAGACATCATACAATTGTTGCCCGATAATATTGCCAACCAGATCGCGGCAGGTGAAGTGATCCAGCGGCCTTCCAGCGCAGTCAAGGAATTGCTTGAGAACGCTGTGGATGCCGGCGCAACAGAAATAAAGCTCATCGTGCAGGATGCGGGCAAATCGCTCATCCAGGTCACGGACGATGGAAAGGGCATGAGTGAAACAGACGCGCGGATGGCTTTTGAACGGCATGCCACTTCCAAGATCAGACATATTGAAGACCTGTTTCGCATCCGGACGATGGGATTCAGGGGAGAGGCGCTGGCCTCCATTGCCGCGGTGGCCCAAGTCATCTTAAAAACCCGTAGGGCTGAAGATGAAACGGGAACTTATATAGAAATTGAAAACAGCCAGGTCATTGCCCAGGAACCCATAGCCGCCAGACCTGGAACCAGCATTGCGATGAAAAACCTGTTCTTTAATGTTCCGGCGAGAAGAAATTTTCTAAAGAGTCACGCTGCGGAAATGCGTCATATCATTGATGAGTTTATCCGTGTTGCCTTGTCGTTCCCTGATATTTTGTTTTCATTGAGCAATAACGGTCAGGAAGTTTTTCACCTGGAAAGAGGAAGTCTTAAACAACGCATCATACAGATCCTGGGTACACACCACAATGCCAAACTCGTGTCGGTGCAGGAAAACACCGACTACCTGAATATATATGGATTTGCAGGTAAGCCGGAAACTGCAAAGAAAACAAGAGGCGACCAGTATTTTTTTGTGAATAACCGCTTTATCCGGAGCGCTTACCTGAACCATGCTGTGATGAGTGCTTTCCAGCAAATGATACCGGCCGACAGCTTTCCTTTATACGTGTTGTTTATAGACCTGGATCCGTCGCAGCTCGACATCAACGTACATCCGACAAAACAGGAGATAAAATTTGAAGATGAGAAAATCGTTTATGCCTTTGTGTTAGCCGCGGTGAAACATGCCCTGGCACAGTTCAGCATAACCCCTACCCTGGATTTTGACCTGGATCCGGAAATTCAACAACTGGATGCCATCAGCAAACCGCTCACGGATGAAAGAAAGGCCGAGTTGGCTTCTTCTTCGCTGTATAAAACCTTTACACAAAAAAACCAGGCCCATCTGATCGATCCGGCCCAGCATAGTGAATTGAAACATTGGAACGCGATGGGTTCTGGCCCGAGAGGCGAAGCAACAGAACAGGCCATGGGCAATAGGCAATGGACAATGTCTGATCAACCAGTCATCACACAGCATTCGCCATTGAGCATTCAAGAAGATGCGACGCTCGCCCAACTGCTGAATACCTATATCATTGCCCCGACCAACAGGGGCCTTATCCTGATTCAGCAACAATGCGCACATGAGCGCATACTCTATGAACGTTATGCATCTGCAGGAGAGGGGAAAAAAATTGCGACCCAGCGCAGCCTGTTTCCGGTGACCCTGGAGTTATCCGCTCCTGATGCGGCTTTGTTACAGGATCTGCTGGAGGACCTGAATGATTTGGGATACCTGGTAGAGCCCTTCGGCAAGGACAGTTTTGTTATCCAGGGCACGCCTGCCGACATCATGGCCGGCAATGAAAAGGCCGCCATCGAAAACCTGCTGGAACAATTCAAGCACTTCAGCAGCGACAAAATATTTTCCAGGCGTGAAAAGCTGATCCGTTCGCTCTCGTGGCAGCATGCCGTAAAATCAGGCAGGCCCCTCAACGAAAGAGAAATGAAAAATCTCGTCACGGAGCTCTTTGCCTGTGCGCAACCGAATATGACAGCAGGCGGCCTTCCGACTTATATGGAATTGAAAAAGGAGTACCTGGAGAAGATGTTTGGGAGGGGATGAGGGCAATTAGCGAGTGGCTAATAGCTAGAAGTGAGTGGCAAGTCGAATGATCCCGCTTGTCATTCCGAGCGAAGCGAGGAATCAGTCATAATGCAGCTTGACTATTTTGCTGATTCCTCGCTTCGCTCGGAATGACAAGGTTCAACGGTCATAATACTTTATTCTACTACCTATTCTCTACTCTCTATTTTCTATTGTCTATTGTCTACTCTCCGACCACCAACCCATGCACAAACGATTCCACCGCCCTCCTGATGGATGTTACATTGCCCTGATGGTTGTTGACGAGGATGGAGAAAATGAGCAGGCGGTCTTTTTGGGTGACCAGGTATCCACTCAATGCAATTACGTCCGAGAGGCTGCCCGTCTTCGCATAGATATGCCCGATATCCTGCCTGTAATAATTGCGCAGGGTTCCGGAACCGCCGGTGGGGAGAAGCCTTTTTAATCTTTGCAGTCCAAATTCACGCTGCATCTTATTGAGCAGCCAGATAAAGTCCTGCGGACTGAACAGGTTGAACCTGCTTAAACCGCTCCCGTCTGCCCAATGTGGTTTTTGCGGCAATCCGCTTAGATCCGATTTTAATAAGGTGTCAATGATCTGCTCGTCGTTCATCACACCGAGCTTTACCTGGCTAACCATCATGAGTACTTGTTCGGCAAAAAAATTGTCGCTCCTGTACATCAGCGGCCTGAATAGCGAATCGACCGGTTGAGAATGAAGCAGCACGAATGGCACGTTATGGCCGGAGAGCAGTGCCTGGACAACAGCAGACCTGGATGGATCAAGTTCATGGAGCGAATATCCAACGGTATCCTTTAGCAATTCAATGGCAGATTCAACGCCGTAAGTAATAAAAGGTATATCCTGCGAGGCCTTGTTCTCAGATCCCTGCGTAACCTCAAAAACATTTCCATTCATTTTTCTTTTAACAAAAAAATGCCGCATGCCTGTATCGGTTGAAAATCGCAGTTTCCATTCCACTTCGGGAAAGGAATAGATCGATGGGGAGGAAGAAAACCCCTGGTCCTTTGCCGGCTGTTGCTCCTGCGTCCATTTGATCACATTTCCATAGACCGGCAGTGGACTTCTTTCCACCATGTAGTCATCATTATAGTCATCCCAGGACCAACCGGATCCCCAGGCCTGATCCTTCCAGTTCATCGTCAGGATATAGACCGGCTTCTTTGTTCTTTTGAGCAAATCGATCAGGGGTTGACGCGGAAAATCCGGGTGTAATAAACTAGGGTCTCCTGTCGGCAACAGGAATATAGCGGTATCGGTTTCTGCATACCTAATGGCAGGCAAAGAATCACCCAGCCATTTCAGACCGGCATATAAAGAAAACAATTTTGTATTGCTGGCAGGTACAAAATATTTATCATCCTGGTATTGGTACAGGTATTTGTTGTTGGATGGATCGTAAACTGCAATGCCTACATGCGCACCGCGCAGGGACGAATCCTGCAGCAGGCTTATTTGCGGAGCACTGTTGCTGAGTTGTTTTTGAACGGTGCAGGAGGCTAAGAGCAATAGAAGAGCGATTGAGAAGGGTAGATATTTTTGAAGTACCATAGATCAGTTTCTTTCCTGGGCCCGCAGCCAGCGTTCGGGAATTTCATTGCTGCTGGCTTGCAGGTAGTCCTGGTAAGAGCAGGCAATATATTTTTGATCGGGTAATTGCATCCACCAGCGACTCGTCTTCTTGCTTTGCAGAAATGTGGTTTGCACTTCGGCAAAGGCCGTATGGTATTCGATAAAAGAATCCCTTTCATCCAGCCGCGCCTCACGTTTGCCACGGCTCTTTCCATCGACCAGGTACCACAACATTTGTGCGATCTGCCTGGCCGTTAAGTTCTCTTTGTCCTTCTGTGCGTTGAACCCATAGATGCCAATGGTATTGAGGTTCTGACTTAGACCGGCGTATCGCAACAGGGTGCAGGCTTCCTCTCCATTAAAACCATTGGGCGAAACAGCATTGGATGGTGCGAAAGCATGGGCAATGGCGGAAATATCAAAACTGAGCAAATTGGAATTGCGGATCACGGGTTCTATTTCTTCGATATTCGCCTTCACATGGCCGAGACGGAAACAATCGAAACGCAATTTGTCCATGGTTTCAAGCATGCCAGGATGCACATAGTAACTCTGAAAGCCAATATGATTGTAATGCCTGATGTAGTTGGGCTCGCTGGTCAGCATCTCCATCAGGAATTGGTCGCTCTTGTTCAATGAATCAATATTGAGGTCTATCAGCGCATCGACGCAAGCCACTTCCACGATCTTCTTTCGATCGGCATAGGTATAATATTGAGCAAGGGTAAGATCGTGAGATCCGCCCAGGATCACCACCGTCTTGTCGATTTTGGTCAGTTCTGTCACCACGGTTTTGAGCGCGGCATACGTGTCGGCCAGGGTTGCGCCGAATTTGATGTTCCCCACATCAGCGAGTTTAACATCGGGATGCCAGTAATAGAGTTTATAGAATTGTTCACGGATGGCATCCGGGCCATTGTTGCTTTTCTTGTATTTTCCGGCGCCTCTTTCTTCCCCGCATCCAACCAATACGATATCGGCCTGCAAAAGATCCGGGAACTCCTGGTCGTAGGTCATCAACAGTTTACCCACCTGGCCATCCTTATATTCTTCATCGTGCGATAATTCCTGCAAACTGATGGGGTCAAGAAAATCAAGAATATGCAGGTTATACATCATGTGCCGGATATTTCTGGCAAACTTACGGTAAATCAGCGAACCCTTATCTTTGCCGCATGGAGGAACTGCTTCAACAAATAGCATCCTATAAAGAGGAGATCGCATCCATTCGACCCGATGGCGAATCTGCATTGGAGGCTTATCGCATCCGGTTTCTTGGAACCAAGGGCATTGTGAAAAATCTTTTCGCTTCAATGAAAGATGTACCGAACGAAAAGAAAAAAGAATTTGGCCAGATATTAAATGATTTTAAACAATTCGCCGAAGCGAAATACGAAGATTGGAAAGCATCCGGGTCCGCAAGCGCAGTAACCCCCGCCCCTGACATGGACCTGACCCTGCCGGGCGACCCGCTGCCGCTGGGCAGCAGGCATCCGATCGGTCTCGTCCGGGACGAGATCGTGCACATTTTCGGAAGACTGGGCTTTTCTGTTGCCGAAGGCCCTGAAATAGAAGATGACTGGCACAATTTCACGGCCCTGAACCTTCCCGAAAATCATCCTGCCCGCGACATGCAGGATACTTTTTATATTCATCAAAACCCCGATTGGTTGCTGCGCACCCATACCAGCAGCGTACAGGCGCGGGTGATGGAAAAACAAAAACCCCCCATCAGGATTATTTGCCCCGGCCGTGTATATAGAAATGAAACCATCAGTGCGAGGGCGCATTGTTTCTTTCACCAGACGGAAGGACTATACGTAGATGAACATGTTTCCTTTGCTGACCTCAAGCAGACCCTTTATTTTTTTGTGCAGGAAATGTTTGGCCAGGATGTAAAAGTCCGGTTTCGTCCTTCTTATTTCCCGTTTACCGAACCCAGCGCTGAAATGGATATTAATTGCAGGATATGCGGCGGCGTTGGCTGCACGGTGTGTAAGTATACCGGATGGGTGGAGATCCTGGGCAGTGGCATGGTGCATCCGAAAATGCTTCAGAATTTTGATATCGACCCGGATAAATACTCGGGCTTTGCTTTTGGCATGGGCATCGAACGCATCTGCCAGCTCAAATACCGGATCAATGACCTCCGCCTGTATTCCCAGAATGACCTGAGGTTTTTGAAACAATTTATTGCAGCAGTTTAGTTGACAGTTCACAGTAAAGGTAAGCCTGTCGTTGTCTGTCAACTGTCATCTGTCAACTGTGAACTAAAATCTCCAAACACATGATCGATTCCATCTGCATTTGCGGCGCCGGCACCATGGGCAGCGGGATTGCACAGGTAGCCGCGCAATCGGGATGCCCGACAATACTATTTGATCTCGATGAAACGATGCTGCTCAAAGCAAAAAACCATATCGGGCAAAATACACAGACGCTTGTTGAGCGGAATAAAATGACCGCAGGCGAAAGAACACAGGTACTTTCGCTGCTGCATTTTACAAACGATATCCATGAATGTGTGGCCGGAATTGTTATCGAGGCCATCGTGGAAAAAATCGAACCTAAATCCACGCTGTTTCGTCAACTGGCGACAATCAATTCACCCGAAACCATTTTCGCGAGCAATACATCTTCCTTATCCATTACGACACTTGCAGAGAATTCAAGCCGCCCGGAAAATGTGATCGGCATGCATTTTTTTAACCCTGCCCCGGTTATGAAACTGGTAGAAGTGGTCAATACGCGGTATACACTTCACAGCAACACAGAAAAAATTATTGCCCTGGCGAAGAAAATGGGCAAGATCCCCGTAAGTTGCCAGGATGCGCCAGGATTTATTGTAAATCATGTGGCCCGGCCCTATTACCTGGAAGCGCTGCGGCTTCTTGAATTGGGGATTGCCTCTATTGAAACGATCGACCTGCTCATGGAAGCTTCCGGATTTAAAATGGGTCCTTTCAAATTGATGGACCTTATCGGAAATGACATCAATTACGCTGTCACTTGTTCGGTATATGAAGGCATGCAACAGACTGCAAGATTGAAACCCTCTTCCATTCAACGATTGAAAGTGGAACAGGGCGCATTGGGGAAAAAAACCGGACAGGGATATTACCCCTATACCTGAAGGTAATTACCCGGCGAAGATTTAAGTTTGCAAATCAACTCTACGATTCATGAATGTTTCAAACAGCCCGATCGGGACCGGCAGCAAAATTCTTGTAACCGGCGGCACGGGCTTCCTGGGCGCTTACATCATCAAGGCGCTTGTTGACGAGGGTTATTGGGTGCGGGCCATCAGGCGCAACGGTAAATTGCCCTTTTTTATTCCTGCCACAACATTTGAGCGGGTAGAGTGGATCGATGCAGATATCCTGGATATTCCGAAACTTGAAGAAGCCATGGAATCCATGGATGTGGTTATCCATGCAGCGGCGAAAGTTTCATACGCCAAAGAAGAGAAAAAAGAAATTTTCCGGACAAATATTGAGGGTACAGCGAACGTAGTCAATATCGCCCTGGATAAGAAAATAAAAAAACTGATCTACATCAGTTCTGTGGCCGCGCTGGGAAAGTCTGTGCCCGGAGCTACCGTGAACGAAAGAAAACCCTGGGATGAGATCAAAACAGAAACCAACTATGCTGCCAGTAAATACCATGCTGAGATGGAAGTATGGCGGGCGATTGGAGAAGGACTAAACGCCATTATTGTAAATCCCAGCCTGGTGATTGGCTATGGCGATTGGAATAATGGCAGTTGCGCTATTTTCAAATCGGTATTCAATGAATTTCCCTGGTACACCAACGGCGTTGCAGGGTTCGTAGATGTGGAAGATATTGCCAGGTCTGTGCTACTCCTGATGAAAACCGATATCCAGGGTGAAAGATTTTTGCTGAATGGAGAGAACTGGCCATTCAGGCAACTATTTAACAGCATCGCTGATGGGTTTTCCAAAAAGCATCCAGTCTGGGAAGCCAATCCATTCCTGGGCAGCATTGCCTGGAGGCTGGAAAAACTAAAGTGTTTGTTGACAGGCAAAAAATCGCTGCTGACACGTGAAAACGCTAAATCTGCCCAGGGTGTTACTTATTATGAAAATTCAAAAATTCTGCAATATCTGCCGGGATTTCGATTTACACCCTTGCAGGATACCATCCGCTTAGCCTGCCGCGCATACCTGGAAAATGCCCATCCTAAATAAATGGCAAAGTTCTTGTCATATATACTTCTCTATCGGCTTATTCGTTACTATTGATCACATAATCAATATCCATGAAGTTATTTTTTTGCACCTTCTCAGCAATGTTATTTTCCCTCGTGGTTATATCACAACAAAAGAGTTTTGTTGTTAAAGGTGTCGTTATTGATGAAAAGACCAAACAGCCCCTGGCCAATGCCTCGGTGTTTTGCCAGAATACGACCATTGGCACAACGTCCAATAATGAAGGCGCTTTCTTCCTGAGGCTGTCAAGTGGAGGGTACGACCTGGTCGTCTCCTATACCAGTTATGAAACCAGGCTCATGCGCATCAGCAATGGAAACAAGGAAAATGATTCCCTGGTCATTGAATTGAAACAGCAGGATAAAAGCATGACGGAAGTAGTGGTAGCCGGCAGTGCCGAAGTAGCAGATGGCTGGAACAAATACGGACAATTCTTCCTGAATAATTTTATCGGCACTACGCCCAATGCCACAGATTGCAATATCGAAAACAAGGATGCGTTAAAATTCTATTTTTATAAAAAAAGAAATAAGCTGAAGGTCAAATCAAAAGATGACCTCATCATCACCAACAACGCGCTGGGCTATAAAATAAAATACCAGCTGGATTCTTTTGTATATGATTACAACAGCAGCATCAGCAGTTATACCGGCTATCCGCTTTTTGAAACACTGACCGGAACTCCTGAACAGGAACAATACTGGAAGAAGAACCGTTTCAGATCTTATATCGGATCCCGTCTGCATTTTATGAGGAGCTGGTACGATAGCACACTGAAGGATGAAGGCTATGAGCTGGAATTGCTGGATCCCGACAACAACGATAAGGCAACGGCACTGGACAATCCGTACAACAGTGATATTTATAATGTGGATAGTGGTGACGCGATCATTAACGTCAAAGGACGGCTTAGGGTCACATACAAGGGACAGGTGCCAAATGCGAAATATCTTGCCATTAATAAATTCCCTTCCAGTGCAAAATTCCAGATCTCTGCATTGGATGTGCCGGATGGATTTGAAATTGAGGAGAACGGATATTTCTACGACCAGGCTGAAGTGACCAATATCGGATATTGGGCCTGGAAGAAATTAGCTGAACTGTTACCTTATGATTATAATCCGGAATGAGACAGCTAACCCATTACCTTCTTCCACAATTCCGGGATTCGCTTTACCCAAACAAGTTCTCTTTTCTTTTCTGCAGCCTCTTCAGCCGGCGAGCCAAAATAGGTTTTACCTGTTTCCAGGTTGGTGATGATGCCGCTCTGGGCATATACGGTCACATGATCGGCAATCGCCAGCGTTTTACTCACGCCTACCTGTCCCCATAAGATCACCCCATTACCGATATCCACTGCGCCCGCGATGCCTACCTGCGCTGCGATCAGACAATTGTTTCCCATAGTCGTATCATGACCGATGTGAATCATGTTGTCCAATTTGCTGCCACGGCCAATGCGCGTATCGTGTGTAACCCCCCTGTCGATGGTGCAGCCAGCGCCAATTTCGACATCGTCTTCAATGATCACCTGACCGCAACTCAACATCTTCCTGTACCATACATCCCTGTCTTTTTTTGTATTGTAATAAAAGGCATCAGATCCGATAACCGTTCCTGCCTGTATGATCACCCGATCTCCGATGATACAATGATCGAGGATCGTAACATTGGGGTGAATGACACAATGGCTGCCGATCCGCACATGGTGGCCTATGAATGCACCGGGATAAATATATGTGCCTTCACCGATCAGGGCAGTATCGCTGATGTTCTTTGAGGCCGGTTCAAAAGGACGAAAATATTTTACGATGTTCAGATAGGCCTCGAAGGGCTGATCGACCACCAGCAAGGCTTTTCCAGGCGGACAGTCCACCGTTTTGTTGATGATGATAAAACTCGCGGCAGACTGAAAGCACTTATTATAGTATTTGGGATGATCCACGAAAACAATATCCCCAGCTTCTACTTTGTGAATTTCATTGATACCGGTGGCAAGCCCCTCCTTATTGCCAATCAGCAAAGCGCCTAGAAAATCAGCCATCCATTGAATGGCAATGGGCGAAGAAAATTTCATGTTTGAAAATTTTTGTAAACCTACATCAAAATTATCCATAGAAATAGAGGGCGCGTCGCCTAGTCAAAGACCGGCTTGCCGGAGCCCCGCGTCGAACTTATTCACAGATGTGGGGTAAAACCCGGGTTTTTGGACCTGTCGTCCAATTAATTTATACACCTTTTTTGGATGCCTCCCGATCGGCAAAACCGTCCGTTTTTTTCCCTGAACAAGAAAATTATTTTCGATTGAAAAACAGCAATAAAAAAGGCTGTCGCCGGAAGACCAGTATTCATCTATGTTTTAAAAGGTTTGAAAAATCAGTAAAGAGCAGATGGACGGCGATACAATTTTTTTGCCGGCCACTTAACCGCTTTACAGACTGCGGGATTTACTGCCGCTTTTCCACAACCTGCCCGGAATGTGCATAAAATTTATTGGAAAATTTTTTTAGTTAGAGAAAATTATTTTTAATATTGTGTAGGGAAATTTATTTCCCTGTACTTACTAACCCATCCAAATAATAAGAAGTCCCGCCGAATTGCGGGACTTTTTATTGGTTGTAAGCATCCGGATCAGTTCATTTTCCCAGCAACCATCGCTTAATTTCTTCCGTGCATAACTACTTTTTCGCATACAAACCCTTTCAGGTACTATCCCGGTTTTCTACAGCGGATGGCAGGCAAACCTTAAAGGATTTTTTCACCGTACCCGGAGATGTTTATCCTGTCGGGCGGCTGGATTATGATAGCGAGGGCCTGCTGATCCTGAGCAACGATGCGTTACTGAACAATCAATTGCTTCACCCGGATTTTGCCCACGAAAGAGAATACCGTGTGCAGGTGGAGGGAATTGCCGGACCGGAGGCCATCGCGCGATTGGAATCGGGCCCCCGGATTTCCATCGAAGGCAAGCCATATAAAACCAGGCCATGCAAGGCAGGTATCCTGTTACCCGCGCCTCAGGTTCCTGAAAGAAATCCGCCGATCCGTTTCCGGAAAAATATTCCCACCAGTTGGATCAGCCTGGTATTGACAGAAGGTAAAAACCGGCAGGTCAGAAAAATGACAGCGGCCGTTGGTCTTCCAACATTGCGATTGATTCGTCACCGGATCGGGGCGATAACCCTTGACCGATTGCAACCGGGGGAGATGATCCGCATGAAGCAGGAGGAGGTTTATATGAGGCTGGGATTGATCCCGGGGGGAAATAAGAAATAAGAAATTAGAAATAAGGAATGAGGAGTTGAACACGCTGCAAATCCTGCTCCACTTTCTTATTCCTTATTTCTAATTTCTTATTCCTTATTTCTAATTGCTATCTTGCCACTCTAAAAAATGTGTCGCTATGCTTAAATCCATGACGGGCTTTGGACGCGCTGAGCAAATGGTTGGTGATAAAACGTTTTTGGTTGACATCAAATCGCTGAATGGAAAGCAGTTTGAATTGCAATTGAAATTACCGGGATTTCTGAAACCCTTTGAATTTGAAATTCGTAAACTGCTGTCAGAGAAATTGGGCCGGGGAAGCCTCGACTGCAGCATCAGCCTGAAACAAACCGGCAATGCAAAACCGGTCAGCATCAATACCGATCTGGCCAAAGCCTATTACAGGGCGCTGGCCGAGTTGTCGAATGATCTCAAACTGGATCCGTCCAACATACTCAGCACGCTCCTGAAATTGCCGGAAGTCATCACACCGACAGGCGATACCCTTACGGATTCCGAATGGCAGGAATTCAAGAAAGTCGTCATGCTGGCCATCGATGACCTGAATGCCCATCGCCTTGACGAAGGAAAATCACTTGAAGAAGACCTGATCCTGCGAATAGACAATATTTCAAAACAACAGGCAGAAGTAGTCAAACTGGAATCATTACGCAAAGTGAAGATCCGGGAGGGCCTCAAGAAATTACTGGAAGAACATGTGGGAAAAGAAAACTATGATGGCAACCGTCTTGAACAGGAGATCATTTACTATATCGAAAAGATCGACATCAGTGAAGAACAGGTGAGGCTGAAGAACCATTGTGACTATTTCAAAACGATCCTGCAGGAACCTGAAGACGGCAAGGGCAAAAAGCTTTCTTTTATTTTGCAGGAAATAGGCCGGGAGATCAACACCACAGGCTCCAAGGCCTATGATTCCACCATCCAGCAATTCGTGGTGATGATGAAAGACGAACTGGAAAAGGCGAAGGAACAAGTGTTGAACGTACTATGACAATTTGGAACTTATTGTCTTCACATTATTTTTACAAAAAGATTCCCATTGAAAAACGCTTTCTTTTTCCTGGTCTGTAATGCCTTATTCCTTGTCTCCTGTAACCTGAATACCGGGGTATTTGAAAAAAATACAGCCATCCCGGGCCAGGAATGGTATAGCAGTTATAAACCTGAAATCAGTTTTACCATCAAGGATACTTCTGCCCTCTATAACGTCTACCTCGTGCTTCGCCATTCGGACGCATACAATTATAACAATATCTGGTTGAACCTGTATCGCAAAGGTCCGGATACCAGCTACACGCATCAATTGGAAGTTCCCCTGGCGAATACCAGGGAAAACAATAGTTGGTTGGGAACCGGGATGGATGATATCTGGGAAACCCGTACACAGATCAATCAAATGCCTATCCAATTCCGCAAAGCCGGCAATTATGATTTCGTACTGGAACAAATCATGCGTGAAGATCCGCTGAAGCATGTGCTGAACGTCGGAATCAGGATCGAGAAGACAATGAGCAACAAGCAATAGCCAAAATGGGCAATGAGTATATTCAAAAAGAAAAGACTTGTCATCGCTTCGGCCGTATACTGGTTTCTGCTGGTATATATACTGGCGGCCCTGGTTCTGTGGTTCTTTGAACTACAACATCAAAGCCAGCTGATGACCAATTACCAACTGCAGGAATTGAAACATGACGAGGCCGGATATTTCAATCGGGTCAATGAGATCATGGAGGAAAAACACCGGAAGACGATTCAATACGTCGGTGAAGGCACGGTCTTCCTCCTGGTTATTCTGGTTGGCGCCATTTTCCTGTACCGGGCAGTCCGGCGCCAGATCAAACTACAGCAGCAACAGGAGAATTTTATGATGGCGATCACCCATGAGTTAAAGACGCCTATTGCTGTGACCAAACTCAACCTGGAAACCCTGCAGAAATACAAACTGGAAGAGCCCAAACAACAAAAGATCATACAATCGGCCATCCGCGAAACCGACCGTCTGAATACGATGGCGAACAATATCCTGGTCTCAGCACAATTGGAGGGCGGACGCTACCAAATGTCGAAAGACGACCTGGACCTTTCCGCACTGACCACGAGTACTGTGATCGATTTCAGGACCCGGTTCCCTGAAATCCATTGGGCATTGCAGATCGAACCCGACCTGGCCGTCCATGGCGATATGCTCTTGCTCCAAATCATGATCAATAACCTGATTGAAAACGCCATCAAATATTCGCCCAGGGATGGCACCATTTCCGTGCTCCTGAAAAAAGAAAATAAACACGCGATATTGCAGGTCAGGGATGAAGGGCCTGGTATTCCAGGCCACGAAAAGAAAAAAGTGTTTCAAAAATTTTACCGCATCGGCAATGAGCAGACGAGAACAACCCAGGGTACCGGACTCGGATTGTTCCTTTGCAGGCAAATCGCGGCCGACCACAAAGCCCATATAGCCGTTTCGGATAATGTGCCTGTTGGCGCTAACTTTACCGTGATCTTTTGATTGTCCGATAACACATGACACGCATGAACCCAGGCCCCAAAAAATCCATCCTGCTGGTTGAAGACGAAGAGAACCTGCACGAAGCGCTCAAACTGAACCTCGAACTGGATAACTACGAGGTGACTTCGGCCTTCGACGGAACGCAGGCACTCAAAGCCATCCAACAGGAATACTTTGACCTCATCATCCTGGATGTGATGTTACCGGGGATCGACGGCATTAACGTTGCCGAAACCATCCGCGTGCAAAATAACCATGTCCCGATCCTCATGCTGAGTGCAAAAAATACCAGTGCAGACCGCGTATTAGGACTGAAGAAGGGCGCAGACGACTACCTGACCAAGCCTTTTAATCTCGAAGAATTGCTGCTGAGGGTTCAAAAATTGATTGAAAAAAATATGAAGCTCCAGGACCGGGATTCAATCAGCGACACCTATTCTTTCGGAAAAAACAGGATTGACTTTAAGGCTCAGGAAGCAGTCACAAAAAACAATGAAAAAATTCAGTTGAGCAAAAAGGAGGCTATGCTTCTGAAACTACTTATTGAAAATAAAAATGAAGTCGTCACCCGGGAGAAAATATTGCAAACGGTTTGGGGATACAATGTCTATCCTACCACGCGTACCATTGATAATTTCATTCTTAGTTTCAGAAAATATTTTGAGGAAGACAGCAGAAATCCGAAATACTTTCATTCTGTAAGAGGAGTAGGGTATAAGTACACGGAGTAAATATTAAATGTAAAAGTGAGACCAGTTGATTTCACTTTTACATTTAATATTTTAGATTTCGAGTTTCTTGACGATCTGCTCGGCATTGTTGAGGATGCGCAGCAGGTCCGTTTCGCTGTAGCCGGGGGTATACAATTTCACTTCACATTCGTTCAGGATATCTTCCAGCAAACCGATACTGGAATCATCCCAGCCCCTGGATCTTAGTTCAAAAACAATATTGTGTTTATTCAATTCGCTGGCATGCAAGGGCAACTTGCCGGCAATGGCCTTCCAGATGGCGCGGTTCAACTCCGAATAAAACGCCCTGTAGTTGCCGGCCTCAAACAATTGCCTGGAAAGCAGGAATCGATCCTCGGGAACCGGAGTTGTAACAGCTGCAGCGGCAGCCTGTTCTTCCATCAGTCTTGCCTGCCGGTTTGCTTTTTTGTGGAGGCGGTTTTGAACCATCAGGTAAAGGGCCAGGGCTGAAAGAATGACTATGGCAAAGAACCATTCCAGGTATTGTTGAAAAAAAATTTTGAATGCTCCTGCCATATCACGTGCTTCCGGGGCGCCCTGATCAGGATCCCTGGCCAAAACGGCATGCGCTTTGGCAGCTGCCACGGGCAAGTTCAGGGACCGCGTCTCCAGCGTCTTGTAAACTGCCCTGGAAGGATCAAAATAAGAAAAGGCCACCGAAGGAATGGTGTAATTGCCCGAATGATCCGCGATGAATTTATATTCGAAGGTTTTTGATCCGCTTAATGGAGCAACGGTTTTATCCATTTCTTCTTTTGCACTTGCGGCGTAAGACTCGATACCGGAAGGCCATTGAACAGCTGGCGCATTAACGACAGGCAAATTACCACTACCCTTTACCGTGAGTTTCAGTACGGCTCCATCATTGGCCACAACATCTCCGGAATCGATCTGCGCCTCCAAAGTAAAATGACCCACAGCGCCATTAAAATTTTCGGGTCTGTTCTCCATGGGGAGAGCCCTGATCGAAATCTCAAGCGGCTTGCTTGTTAAGGTTACCTGTTGGTCTATCCGGCCCGATTCTTCCTCGTCATTTGAAAACCTGTCAAACAATTCCTGGAAAGGGTTGCTGCTCCTCCGGTGTTCAGGGCCATTCCCCCTGATAAAATGAACCGTGTTTTCTACTTCCACCGGGTCAAGGTTCACCTTTCCTGCCTGCAGGGGAATCAATTGTGCCTTTCGTATAATGTGGACCGTGAAAGGTTTCCCGTTAATGGTCTCAACAGAAGAAGCATCCCGGGATGGATCGATCATGTCATAGACGCTGAAACCATTCAGCGAAGGATGCTTGCTTACCCTGGACTCTGACTGAAGTCTGGAATATAATTTATATGTCGCAACAATGGGCTCTCCCACGTAACAACTGGTCTTGCTGACCTGGACCTTGACAAATAAATTTTTCCGGATCTTGTCATTGATGTCTTCACCTTTTCTCAGCCTGTATTCCTTCCTGGTATCCGGTGATTCTTCGGGCCAACCAGGCTGAGGCAGTGGCTGGTAATGACTTACGGATTCTGCACGGACCCGGATCGTCACTGGGTTCGAACGCATCGTTTTACCATTGATCGATGCCGTTGCGCCCGGCAAAGTAAAGATTCCTGTTCTAGTGGGTTGTAGTACGTAGGAAAGAGATGTGTACTGCGACATAGTCCCATTACTGATGGTCATTCCACTCGACTGGTTCGGCCCCCTGACAATAAGAAAATTGGTAAAAACGGGTTGAGCGATCTGATCTATCTGCTGGGCATTTTCGACCACAAATTCAATCTCCACGTAGTCGGCTTTGCCAATTTCCTTGCTGCTCGCAATGGTCGTAAACTTCACCTGGCCCATGGCCTGCGAAAAGGCCGTGAGCAAAATGAGTAGGGGAATAAATCGGCAGCGTAAAATTGAAACGATATTCATCTATTTTATAGGTTTCACCACATCCATTTCTACCACAAATACAAGAATACAAATTTAAATGTTGATCATTGCTGTTTATCCCCCGAAGGGGGTTAAAAGTCAGTTAAAAAGGCATTCGGCTGCGCTCATAAATCCCCCATCTGGGGCCTCAGTATAATGTCCTCTACGCAGGCACGTAGCGACAATTGAGCGGATGCATACACCAGGCTGGCGATATCATCGGCGTCCATCAACCGGTTGGAATCGACACCGGTTGCCGCCCATGAATCCGTGTAGGCAGCACCGGGATATATAGCGGTAACCTTGATTCCATGAGGCTTCATCTCTTCCCTCAGGTTCTTTGAAAAACCCGCCAGGGCATATTTGCTGATGCTATAAGATCCACCGTTAGGGTAGGCCTGCAGTGACGCAATAGAGCACATGTTGAAAATATGTCCGCTTTTTTGTTTTATCATGGCCGGCAACAGCACCCGCGTCAGGTGATAGGCGCTGTACAGGTTTACTTCGATCATTTTTTCCAGTACCCGATCTTCTTCATCGTGAACACTGCCGGGTAAAAACCGGCCGGCATTGTTAATTAATACGTCAATTTTATGTCCGGAGGGATTTTTAGCGGTTTCTTCCAGGACCCAATGCCCCAATGCGATTGCCTGGTTTTTATCGGAAAGATCAAATGGCTTCGCTTTGATAACAACATCAGGATATTTTGTCAACAGTTCTTCCATGGCCTTATACAGGCCGGGCTCACTCCTGGAGCAGAGATACAGATCATATCCATTTGCAGCAAATTTCTCTGCCATAGATCTTCCCAGGCCCCGGGAAGCCCCGGTAATGATCACATTCATATTTCAATGATTTGTTGTGTAATTTGCAAACATAACTATGAACCAGGAAATCATTCTTCCTAAGGGCAAGCCCCGCAAATACCAGCACCTTTTTTTCGACCTGGACCACACGCTGTGGGATTTCGAAGCCAACAGCCGCCAGACACTCGCCGAAATATACGATATATTGGAACTGAAGACAAAGGGTGTGGACGATTTTGATCTCTTCCACAAAAATTACCTGGCACACAACGACAAATTATGGGAGCGCTACAGGAATGGTTTGATCAAAGTGGATGAGCTGCGATGGAAAAGAATGGCACTAACCCTGCTGGATTTCAGGATTGGCGATGAAGCTCTTTCAAAAAAAATGGGGGAAGTTTTTCTTGACCTGTTGCCTACAAGAACCATCCTCTTTCCATACACAAAAGAAATTCTCGAATGGCTGGCCGGGAGGCAATATACATTACACCTGATCACGAATGGTTTTCAAAAAACACAATGGAGTAAACTGAAAAACTCGGGTTTGGATAACTATTTCCAGGAAGTGATCACGTCCGAATCTGCCAACAGCCTAAAACCACACAAAGAAATATTCGACTATGCGCTGGCGAAAACAGGGGCAGGAAAAGACAACAGCATCATGCTCGGCGATAGCCTGGATGTTGACATCCGGGGTGCGATGAATGCCGGCATAGACCAGGTCTACGTGAACCACGTGAACCTGGAACCTGAAATCAAACCCACTTATATGGTTTACTCACTAAAAGAATTAGAAAATATTTTCTGAACACAGGCCACTTTCTCATTCCTTATTTCTTATTCCTTCTTTCTTATTTCCCCAAAACTACCACTCCGCCAGAACACTCACTCCGCCCTGAACAACCTGGTTCAATTCAACCTTGACCTTTGTTCCCACAGGCAGTAGCACATCAACACGCGATCCGAATTTTATGAATCCCATCTCCTCGCCTTGCTTCACCTGCTGTCCGGTCTCGAGGTAATTGATAATGCGCTTGGCCAGCGCTCCTGCAATCTGTTTGACCAGCAATTCCCCTGCACCCGATCTGATCACGACGCTGTGCCGTTCATTTTCGGTAGAGGACTTAGGATTCCATGCCACAAGGTATTTGCCTTTGTGATACTGATTGTAGACAACTTCCCCACTGACGGGATTAAGATTCTGATGCACGTTGGCGGGACTCATGAAAATAGAAACCTGCAGTCTCTTGTCTTTAAAATATTCAACATCAAATGTTTCTTCTATCACCACCACTTTCCCGTCGGCCGGGCATACGATCAATTTTTCTCCCAAGGTCTTCTTCCTTGAAGGAACGCGAAAAAAAGAAATAAGAAACAACAACAGGCCCAGGGTAGTAATAAAGATGATCCAGCTTAACCAGGGATGGTGAAAACTGATAAAATAAAACGAAGGCAGGTTAATGAGGGCAAAGATAAAAGTGCTGATGGCGATCGTCTTGTATCCCTCCTTGTGAATCGTCATTGGAATCAATTGAATGGCAAATGTAGGAAATGTCAGGGACGCATGAATAGCATCACGTAGATCCAAACGAAAGGAACAGCGATCAACAAAGAATCAAACCGGTCCAAAAATCCTCCATGACCCGGCAGTACATGGCCGCTGTCTTTTACTTGTGCCATTCTTTTGAGTTTGCTTTCCAGCAGATCCCCAAAAGTGCCCATCACTGCGGTGATGGCCGCCACACTCATCCATTGAATAATGGCTTCCCAATCAAATTCGCTGCTTACAAAATACCCGATGAGTCCCATCACGACAACTGCCAAAATGATTCCACCCAACGTACCCTCCCATGTTTTCCTGGGAGAGATCTTTGATAATGGCGTTTTGCCGATCCAGGATCCGACCAGGTAGGCCATGGTATCGTTGATCCAAAGCGAGGCAATGACCATGAGCACCAGAATCAGGTTTAGCTTGCTGTTATAAAAGATCACCCTTAAATTGGTAAACAACGCCAGAGTTAAAGAAATATACAGCAGGCCGAGAAAAGAATGTGCTATATTCTTAAAATTTAGGGTGCCCGCAAATAAGATCTCCAGGATAGGCAATACGAAAATCAACATCAGTCCGGCCCAAAACCCTATCGTTTGCAACGAAACATGCCCAATGTGAAAGGCCTCACCGCTTGCATAGAGCATCAGACTCCACCCGGCAAGCATCACACCATATTTATGAAAAACGCTGATCTGTTTGTATCGCGGGTCGATCAATGCAATTAATTTCTGGTATTCAAACCAACAACCAAAATGGACTACAGAAAACAAAACCAGGAAGCTCCATTCATTCCACAACAAACCGGCCAGCATGACGGCCACAAATATTAAGGCAGTGAGTGCACGTGTTCTGAAGCTGACGATATTTAGCGCCATAATCCCGAAATTAAACAATGATTAAATATCCATAGGCTCCACGGGCTGTCTATATAGTCCATCATAAGTTGTAATCGACCGTTTTCTCAAATAGTTGAGCAAGTAGATCACGATGACGAGAGAAATCACGCCGGCGACAGGAAGGAACCTTGCGCCAACGGTATTTGAGCTGGTATCAATTACTTTAAAATAGACCAGCACGACCTGCAGTCCATTGAATACAAAATGCCCCGCCATGGCGGGCAACAGACTTCCGCTGTACCAATACAATGCGCCCAGCACCACGCCAAGGATCATGCGCGGTATGAAACCCATAAATTGCCCATGGATAGCGGAAAATAAAGCCGCTGTGACCAGGATACCGACCCAGGGACTTTTGAAGGCCTGGATCAGGATCCGCTGCAGAATGCCCCTGAAAAACAATTCTTCACCCACTGCAGCCAATATGCCGATCAACACAATGGCCACCAGCAGGTCAACCGGATTTTTCATTACAAGAATATTTTGCAGTGTTCCGTCTACTTCAGATTCACCCTTGTCTATCCATTGCCTGGCGGTTTTTCCAAGCAGGTTTTTCACCAGGCTTTGATTGAGTTCCCCCAGCCAGGCAACCAGCACATAAGAGACAAGAATGATGAGGACACCTAAAAAAATAAAATTTGCCTGGTCTGGCTTTTTTAGTCCGGCAAAAGCTAACGGTTTCGGGTCAGCGAGAAATGCAAAAAGCAGCGAAGGCAATAAGAAGATCGCAAAGAACTGCACAACCAGTAATGATTTTGCAATGCCGGCAAACTCAGGTTTTGCGAAGTCGGATGGGGTAATCTTGCTTAACTCCATCAATCCCATGTGATTGGAGGAGGCAATAATCAGGAACCCGATGGCGCTTCCAACAAATGCCAGCACGATCGTGATCAGGCCAAAGATCACCAATTGCAGCCAGGCAGGCTGTTTCTTTATATTAAGATGCATAATTCTGCTTCCGCCCCTCGATTTAAGTATGTAAATTGCAGCGCGTTTAACGCAGGAAACCGGTTGCAAGATACGTTCTCCACCGCATTCATCCATTATGGCAGTTACCATTGGCAACATATTACTTCCTGATTTTCCACTTCTCCTCGCACCCATGGAAGACGTGAGTGATCCTCCGTTCCGTTATGTGTGCAAACAGCATGGCGCCGACCTGATGTACAGCGAATTTATTTCCAGTGAAGGCCTGATCCGCGATGCCATCAAAAGCAGGCAGAAACTTGATTTCTTCGAATATGAACGCCCCTTTGGCATACAAATTTTCGGGGGTGATGAGGAAGCCATGGCCATGAGCGCAAGGATCATCGATACGACCAATCCGGACCTGGTAGATATCAATTTCGGTTGCCCGGTAAAAAAAGTTGTTTGTAAGGGCGCCGGCGCCGCCGTGCTGAAGGATGTAGATATGATGGTTCGGCTAACCAAGGCAGTGGTGAATTCAACCAAATTGCCCGTTACGGTTAAAACCAGGCTCGGATGGGACGACAATTCAAAAAATATTGAGGAAGTGGCCGAACGCCTGCAGGATGCGGGCATCCGGGCGCTCACCATACACGGCAGAACGAGATCTCAATTGTATAAGGGAGAAGCCGACTGGACGCTGATAGCCAAGGTAAAAAACAATGCACGAATCAATATCCCCATCTTTGGAAACGGCGATATTGATTCGCCGGAAAAGGCACTGGTTTATAAAAATACATTCGGGGTTGATGGCATCATGATCGGAAGAGCCGCCATCGGGTATCCATGGATCTTTAACGAGATGAAACACTACCTGCAAACCGGCGAATATTTACCTGCCCCATCGGTGGAACAACGCATTGAAGTCATCCTGGAACATTTGACCAGGTCGATGCAATGGAAAGGCTCCGTGCTGGGCATCCTGGAGATGCGGCGTCATTACAGCAATTACCTTAAAGGCCTTTCGCATATCAAAGAATTCCGTAACCTGCTCGTTCAAAAAAATTCTTTTGACGAGATCAATGAGGTGCTGCAGCAAATCCGGATACGCTACTCGGGCTTCAAACCGGAAAAATCTGCCGTTCCTTTTTCTGCTGACCAGCTGGCAGACTGCGCTTATTGATAAACCGCTTCTTTCATTTTAAATAAATTCCTTCTTTTATGAATAATCGTGAACAAGCAATACGAACCTGGTCCATGCTTTGCCATATATCTGCGCTGGCAAGCCTTTTTTTACCTTATGGCAATATTTTGGGTCCACTTATTGTGTGGCAGATCAAGAAAAACGAATTGCCGGAGATTGATCGTCACGGAAAAGAATCACTTAATTTTCAAATCACGATGTCGATCATCGGCATAATTTTCGCGATCTTCCTCATAGGCAGTCTTGGATACGCCGCTTTGTTCCAAAGCCCCTTTGTTATGGTTTCGAGTGGAATTGGTTTGTCTTTGATCGCAGGGTTAATCCGCTTTCTTTCCTGGATCCTGGTTGCCATTGCCGGCATCAGGGCCTTCAATGGAGGATTCTTCAGCTACCCCAGTATAAAATTTATTAAATAGCTTATTTATTCAATGCTTCCACAACCTCGCCGCCGAGTGGCGATGCCGAGGGTTCGAAATAGTGCGTCAGCACACCTCTTTCGTCGACAAGATATTTCGTAAAATTCCAAACCGGTTGTTGGTCATTCCATCCATTTTCCTTTCTGGAGCTGAGCCATTCAAACACCTTGTTTTGCGCATCGCCCCTGATGACACTGCTTTTCTGTGCCAGCGGAAAACTAACACCATAATTTTTTTTGCAAAAACTGGCAATCTCTGCGTCATTTCCTTTTTCCTGTTCGCCAAAATCATTCGCAGGAAATCCCAATACAACCAGTTTGTTCCTGTACTTATTGGATAATTCCTGCAGTTCATGATATTGAGGTGTGTACCCGCATTCCGAAGCGGTATTCACCAGCAACACCTTTTTCCCCTTGAATTGTTCAAAATTGATTTTATTTCCATTGTTGTCGATCGCATACAGGGAATAAAATGATACCGCCGGTATTGCCTGGGAAGGATTGATTTTCATTTTTGATTTTTTCCCGGCTAATTTACTTATGCTCATGACCAGGGGATAAAATGCTTTTAATACTTTCTGTTTCAGGGTCATGCTGCTGGAATTTCTGTTTTTTATTGCTGTGTAGACAAATAACGCCGTTAATATTACTATGAATACAATTGCAAAGCGTTTTAGTTTTGATTTCATCATGGTCGTCGGCAATTGGGCGTGAGTATTCCAAATTAGCATTATATTTAAATAAAGATTCTTGCCAGATGCCATCAAAGTCATACGCATACGGCATAGGCCAGCATCCCTTGTTGGGAGAGACGATCGGAGAAAATCTCCGGAACACCTGCAATCAATACCCCGAAAGGCCTGCGCTGATCTGCGTTCACCAGCAATATCGCGTTTCGTATGCTGAATTCTGGAAACAGGTGGAAACGGTGGCTAAAAGCTTTCTCGCCATAAATGTCCAAAAAGGGGATCGCGTAGCGATCTGGTCGCCAAACCGCTTTGAGTGGGTATTGATTCAATATGCCACTGCGCGCGTCGGGGCCATTTTGGTCAACATCAATCCTGCTTCTCGCAGTTCCGAACTGGCTTATGTTCTGGAACAATCCGGTACTACCGTGTTGGTTGCCGCATTGTCATTTAAGGGGGGCAATTACAAAGCGATGGTGGAAGAAGCGCGTTCGCTTAGTTCAAACCTTAGGGAAGTTATTTACCTGGACCAGGATTGGGCCCGTTTTATCGCCGGCGCAAAGAAAGTACGCGAGAAAGCACTGGCAGCCATCGAATCCACCCTTCAATTCGACGATCCGATCAATATCCAGTATACTTCCGGCACCACGGGATTTCCGAAGGGGGTCACCCTTTCGCATCATAATATATTAAATAACGGTTATCTGATCGGGAAGCGCCTGCACTATACTGAACGTGAGCGGGTGTGCATACCCGTTCCTTTCTATCATTGTTTTGGCATGGTGATCGGCAATTTATGTTGTACCTCGCACGGCGCATGCATGGTCATTCCCTCGGAAAGTTTCGACGCCCTCAAGGTATTGCAGGCGGTGCAGGATGAACGATGTACTTCTTTATATGGTGTTCCGACCATGTTCATCGCAGAGTTACAACTTCCGGAATTCGGCCAGTTCAACCTTTCCTCTTTAAGAACTGGCGTCATGGCGGGCTCGCCATGCCCCGTAGAGGTCATGAAGAAGGTACAATCGGTCATGTATATGCGCGATGTGGAGATATGCTACGGAATGACGGAAACTTCTCCCGTTTCGACGCAAACCGTCATCGGAACACCCCTGGAAAAACAGGTCGGCACGGTAGGCACCGTCCAGGACCATCTCGAAATAAAGATCATTGACCCCGAAACCTGCGCCGTGCAGGAACGTGGACAACCAGGGGAATTGTGCACGCGTGGTTATTCGGTGATGTTGGGTTATTGGAATAATCCCAAAGCGACAATGGAGGCCATTGATGAAGCCAGGTGGATGCATACCGGTGACCTCGCCACCATGGATGAAGAAGGGCATATTAATATTGTGGGACGCATCAAAGACATGATCCTTCGCGGCGGAGAGAATATCTATCCGAGAGAAATAGAGGAGTTTTTATATTCCCACGACGCCATCAGCGATGTGCAGGTGATCGGTGTTCCCAGCGAGAAATATGGAGAAGAAGTGATGGCATGGGTTAAGCTGAAAGCCGGCCATGCTGTTTCGGCAGCCGAACTGGATGGGTTCTGCACCGGTAAAATCGCTCAATACAAAATACCGAAATACTGGAAATTCGTAGATGCCTTTCCCATGACAGCAACCGGGAAGATCCGGAAAGTAGCCATGCGCGAAAATGCCATTGAAGAACTGGGGCTGCAGGACGTGGCAAAAATAAAGACTTCCTGAATTTGCCTGGCCATTCATCACTATTCGTCCGCCAGCGCGAGCAGTTCCCCAATCTCCCTGGCGGTTCTTGCGAGGTTCACTTCGGTATGCTGCAAAGCCAGTTGCAATCCAAGCGGTTCATGATTGATGGACAACAAAATGTTGAAATAATTCCTGAGATCCTGGCTAATGGTCAGCGGTAGTTTACCTGCAAGTGCGATCACCGGGACCTGGTATTTTTTTGCATTTTTTGCTACACCAAAAGGAGCTTTTCCCTGGAGCGTTTGCTGATCGATGCTCCCTTCACCTGTTATGACAATGGTTGCTTTTTCCAATGCCTGATCAAATTCTGTAATACTTAAGAAATATTCGATGCCGCTGACAAGCCTGGCGCCGAGAAAGACTGACAGCGCTGCCGCCACGCCACCGGCGGCGCCACCGTGTTCAATGTTCGCCATATCCCTGCCCGTTGTTCGCATGGCGACCTCCTGTAATCTGTTTAATCCCGCTTCCAGGCGGATGACCGTTCCTTCATCGGCGCCTTTCTGTGGCCCAAAGATGGCGGCAGCACCGGCTTTCCCGAGCAGGTAATTATCGACATCACAAAGCACCACCAATTCGGCGTTTAATATTCTTTGATCCAGGTTGGACGTGTTCATCTGTTCGAGGTAAACCAGGCTTTCCGGCAAATGCGGTAGTATATTCCCGTTGCCGTCGAGAAAGCGAATGCCCAATTCCGTTAGTATGCCGCTCGCGCCATCGACCGTTGCACTCCCTCCGATGCCGATTATGATGCGTTTGGCTTTTTTATCCAGGGCCTGCCGGATGAGCTCACCTGTTCCCTGCGTTGTACTGCGCAGCGGATTGTATTCATCCGGCCGGAGTAATCTCAGGCCGGATGCATCCGCAAGTTCTATGATGGCGGTTTCGTTTTTTTCTATCCATCCAAACGACGTACTGATCTTTCTCCCCAGCGGGTCATGTACTGTCGCCTCAATGAGCTGGCCACCCAGACGCTGAAGAAGGAGGGCGGCTGTTCCGTCACCCCCATCCCCTACGGGAAATTTTTCGCTGGTGAAGGAAAGCCTGCTTTGCTGCAATCCCTTTTCAATGGCGGTCGCTACTGCAGGGGCATCCATGCTGTTTTTAAACGCGTTTGGTGCAATGAGAATATGCATGAGGTCAGGATAGCATGATTGACAAAATATACACAACCAAAAGCGCTGTCAGTCCCATCCAGCAGGTGGCCACCGAATAAACCTTCAGGACGGTTTTCATGTCGAGCCCGGAAAATTTGACGATCACCCAAAAATACGCATCGTTGGCATGCGAGACCATCATGGAACCGGCGCCCATCGACAAAACACAAAGCATCCTTCCTGTCGTCGTATCCAGTCCGAGTGTCGCCAGCAAGGGCAGTACAATCGAAGCGGCAGTAATGATCGCTACCGTGGAAGAACCCTGCGCCGTTTTTAAGATCATCGTCAGCAAAAAAGGAAAAAGAATACCCAAATGTTTCAACCCCTCTATCTCACTGAAATGGTCACCCGGTTTTGTCGCGGCGAGCACTGCGCCAAAAGCTCCTCCTGCTCCGATGATCACCAGGATGGAACCCGCTTTCTCGACCGCTTCTTCCAGCAATGCCCTGACCGTATTTTTTGTCCATATGCCTCTCGGGATAAAAGCCAGCAGGACACCGATGCCCAATGCGATCACCGGATCACCGAGTGACAATAATATATTCAGCCCTTTTCCCGCAGGCCGTTGCTCTATCGAAAGAAAGGACCTGCCCGCAATCAACAGGATCGGAATGAGCACCGGCAGACACGCGATCACAACAGGCGGGGCTTCCTGAACAGCAGTCTCTCTGCCTGCCTCTTCCGGAAGAACCTGCTGAAATTTTTTACCAGCATATAAGGCCCATGCGTGTCCGGCAAGCATGGCAGGAATCGCTACCATGATCCCAAACAGGATGAGTTTTCCGAAATCGACACCGAAACTGGCCGCAGCAGCAGCGGCACCCGGATGGGGCGGCACGAGGCAGTGGACAGAATACAATCCGGGAGCGAGGGACACAGCGATGGGAATAACGGAAACACCAGTACGCTTTGACAATTGCCGGTTGAGCCCGCTGAGCACGATATAGCCCGAGTCACAGAAAATGGGTAAGCCAACGATAAATCCGGCAAGGCTCATGGCCCAGGCCGGCCGGCCCGGCCCTGTTTTCTTTAAAATAAAGTCAGCCATGACCCTGGTGCTCCCGTTGTGCTCCAACAGCAGGCCCAGGGTTGTGCCCAGCACAATGATCAGGCTTAGTGACCTCATGATGCCAGCAAATCCATCCTTGACCAGGTTAATCGTATCAGCCGGAGCAATTTGTGAACCTGCAGCCGTCACAAAGCAAGCGATCAAAAGTGCAAAAAATGCGGGTACGCGGTATTTGACTGTGAGGAACAGGATCACGGTGATCCCGGCCAGCATAGACATCATCACCTGGAAAAAAGAAACAACCATCTCTTGTTGATTATTTATACAATATAGCAAAGTCGGACATAGGATGTGAATTTGGATGATTTCAAATTAGTTTTAATTTTGTTCCTCATGACCGACGAATATTATATGCTGCAGGCAATCAAGGAAGCCAAAAAAGCTTATGATGACGGCGAAGTACCTGTGGGTGCGGTCATTGTGATGGATCAGAAGATCATTGCACGCGGGCATAACCAGGTGGAGCGACTAAATGATCCTACCGCACACGGTGAGATCATAGCCCTTACTTCTGCATTTAATTTTCTCGGCTCAAAATATTTGCCAGACGCAACCATTTATATCACGCTCGAGCCTTGCCTGATGTGTGCCGGCGCCATGTATTGGAGTAAAATAAACCGCGTTGTATACGGAGCCTACGATGAAAAAAACGGCTACAAAAAATACGTCGTCCCCTGCCCGTCAATTGAAGAACTGGGCGTGGGCCCTTCTCCATTTCATCCCAAAACGTCGGTTACCCATGGTGTTTTGCAGGAAGAATGCAGGCGGATGATAAGGGATTTTTTTAAGGAAAGGAGATAGATTCGATGTGAAAATGTCTCGCCTGAGGCGAGACACATTTTCACATTATTTTCCTGATCTTGATATTCTTAAACCAAATTCCGCCCCCATGATCCTGCAAGTCGATCAAACCCGATTTGGCATTTCCGTAATCAGGATAGTCTTTCCATTTACCCAAGCCTTTCAATTTTTTCCATTCGGGTGTCCATGCTGTAAAGTCGGCTACTTTCACTCCGTTGAGCCAGTGCTCAATATGAGCGCCGTTGACGAGCAGCCGGGTATGATTGTACTCTCCGGCCGGTTTGGAAGCCAACTGGAGCGGGGGATGCATGGCATAATCGGCACCGCTTTTCTGCCAGTCCTCTAATTTTTCCGTATATCCCCGGTCGTCGATCAATTGATATTCCGGACCAGTTTCATAGGCCGCCTTTTTAGTTTCCAGTACATGATACAATAGGCCACTGTTGGATGCCTTGTCCACTTTCCAGTCTAGTTGTAATTCAAAGCTTGCGTAACGATCTTTTGTGACGAGGTCAGACCTGTGTTGTACGCCATTCTTTTTCCCATGCAGTTCGCCGTTCACTACTTCCCAGCTATCGTTTGGCAGGTTTTGGTACGTGCGCCAGCGATTGGTAGTTTTTCCATCAAACAGTAATGTCCAGCCGTTTTTCTTTTCGGCAGTCGTCAGGGTATTGTCCTGGGCCTGCGCTGGACCATAATCGGGAATAAATGCTGTGAGCAGGAGCGCAGCAGATGCAAAAGCGACCGGCCTGATTTTTTTATACATACGTCACATTTTTAGCTGATTAATTTTAGTTTGGCGGGATCCCATTTTATGGCTTTCTCCTGGAAATAACTGTCATTGCACAGCAATGCGGGAGCAGCCGCCCGGTATCCAAACAATGCGTCTTCTACCGTAGGTTTTGAGGAACGGATAGAATGGATCCAGTTATAGTGGTGATCGAAATGCGCTCCCTTATATCCTTGTTCCGCCTTGAATACCACTGCGTCCGGACTCACCATGGTCTTGCGTTCGTATCCGAATGGGTCAGGTTGATTTTTGGAAGCGGCGTCTTTCGCATCTGGGCTAAAGGATTTGTTCTTGGTGAGCGTCACTTTGTCCCACTCCACGATCAAAGATCCTTCAT